>ENA-ORNQ01000034-ORNQ01000034.1-human-gut-metagenome-genome-assembly--contig:-NODE-34-length-149300-cov-19.769909_pt1 | contig 149300 bp, 154 predicted proteins | sample MGYA00242116_ERZ509024 | MGnify/ENA primary metagenome ERZ509024 (study PRJEB26280, sample SAMEA2338697) | human gut metagenome | biome: human gut; feature: human-associated habitat; material...
AGGTTTTCGTTCGCTATTGAAAAGACTTTTCTTTGGCAACACAAAGAAAAGTTTATAATTACGCCTTTTGCACATGAAGAAACGCAATTGACCGCTTGTTTTGACAATTTTTCGGGCAAATTTACGGTCAATTGTGTTTTAGTTGACGCAATTGCACCGCATGCATTAAACTGTGCACGCTAAAGGTTATAAGGCAATTTCGGCGCAGGTCGGGCAAAGGCGGCCTGCTACAAAATGAATAATCATGATGCGTCCGCCGAAAGCGGCGCAGCATTTCTCTCCTACCATGTGGCCCTGCGCAACGGGATCGTTTTATAACATCCCTTTGATGCGCAGGGTCACTTGTTTATTTTTTGACAGCATACAAAACAGAAATTACATCCGCACTGCGGGTATAATTATAGAGAAACAGAGAAAGAAAAATTCACAGGAGGAAAGAAAATGAACGACAAGAGCGTGCTGAAAAGCACATGGGCGGCGGCGTTCACCGTTGCGTCCGTTTGGTTTGGTACCCATGTCGGCGGCGGCTTCGCATCCGGCAACCAGGTAATCCAGTACTATTCAAATTACGGCTACACTTCCGTAATTTTCCCCATTCTTGCAATGGGCATTCTGGCCATCGTAATGTACATCATGGTCAAGTTCGCAAAGCTCAGCGGCTTTGACAACTACAAGGACACTTATGCAGCGCTGTACCCCAAGCCGTGGATGGAGGTCTTCTTTGAGATCTTCTACATCATCATCGTGCTTGCGGCTATCGCATCCGCCGTTGCAGGCGCAGGCGAAGTTCTCGCAAACTTCATCGGCCTGAACTATGTCGGCTCGACGAAGATCATCATGAACCTCATCATCGTTGCAGTTCTGATCATCCTGACCATCTTCGGCATCAAGCTCGTCCGTGCCGCATCGACCGTTCTGTCGTTAGCCATCATCGTTATCACCGCATTGCTCGTCGTCTTCGGCCTGACTACCGATTACGATTCCATCGCAGCTCAGATCACCTCTCAGCATAATCTCCAGCTTGCCGAGTACACCAACAATGTCGGCTCGGCTATCTGGAAGGGCGTTCTCGTTTACGCCGGCTTCCAGTGCGTATCCATCCCCCCGATGATCGCAGCAAGCAAGGACCTCTCACTCAAGGGCGTCAAGAAGGCACACATCCTCGGCTGGCTCATGAACGGCCTCGCACTTGCAGCTTCCGGCTGGATGCTCACCAAGTGGTACCCGCTGCTCGCTTCCATGCAGGCCGCAGGTAAGGAATTCCTCGCAGCCGGCTCCGGCAGCCCCCTCGTTGCATATGCAACCGCACTGGGCATCCCCAACCAGACCGTGCTTGACCTCATCGGCATCCAGTGGCTGCTCGTCGCGTTCAGCGTCCTGCTGTTCTGCGCATTCATGTCCACCTGCGTCACCCTCGTTTACACCCTCATCCAGCGCTTCGAGGGCAAGTTCTTCCCCAAGACCATCAAGAACGACAAGGTTCGCGGCGTATTCGTTGCAGCCATCGTAATCGCCATCTGCTTCGGCATCTCGCTGCTCGGCCTGACCGACATCGTCAAGTTTGCTTACGGCTATGACGGCTACTACGCACTGCTCGTCATCGTCATTCCGGCATTCGTTTGGGGCATTCCCAAGATCAGGAATCTCGAAGCCGCAAAGAAGGCAGAGTAATTATACAATAACAGAGGACACCGTCGAAAGGCGGTGTCCTATTGAGGAAACGATATGAAAATTGCAATGATCGGTTCCGGGGCAGCCGGCAGCGTTTTTGCCTGCTACCTCAAAAAGGGCGGCGCTGAGCTTACGCTCGTCGACCGCTACAAGGCGCACATGGATAAGTGCCAAGCTCACGGCATGACCTTCATCACCCCCGAGGGCGAGGAGCTGCTCACGGGCTTTAAGACCGCTGCGACCGCCGAGAATATAGGCGTGCAGGATGTCGTCATCCTCATGGTCAAGGCGACCCAGACCGACAGCATTATGCCCACGCTAAATAACTGCATCGGTGAGGACACCGTTGTCGTCTCGCTGCAAAACGGTCTCGGCAACGACGATGTGCTCGCAAAATATGTCGGCAAGGACCGCATACTATACGGCTTCGGCACGATAGGCACCGAGCTTCCCGAGCCTGCAAAATGTGTCTCCAAGCCCGAGAGCGGCATTATCATGCACTTTGGTGCAGCGGAGAAATCGCCGCTTACCGACAAGGTCGGCAAGGCACTTGAGGAATGCTTCTGCAAGGGCGGCTGCCCGACCCGCTTTGAGTCGGATATCCGGCCCTTCGTGTGGAAAAAGGCGATTTCCAACAGCGGCTACAACACGCTGTCGTCACTGCTCCGGCTCAAGGTCGGCGAGTTTCTTGACACCGAGGAGGGCGTCGAGCTCATAAAGACCGTTTGGGCAGAGGGCTGCGCAGTCTGCAAGGCCGTCACGGGCGTCGACCTGTGGCAGGATATGCTCGAAGAGCTTCCGAGGCTCAAGACCGGCTTTGCCACCTATTATCCGTCCATGGCACAGGATGTGCTCATCAACAAGCGCCAGACCGAGATAGCCCTGCTTAACGGCGCTATCGCCCGCTACGGCGCACAGTACGGCGTACCCACGCCGGTGAATAGGGCTTTTACGCAGCTTATAAGCTGCATACAAAAAAACTACGAAAGACAATACAAGTAAAGGAGTAACAACAATGAAAATTGCAATGTACGGTTCCGGTGCAGCAGGCAGTGTTTTTGCCTCCTATCTCCGCAATGGCGGAGCAGATATCATCCTCATCGACCGCTATGAGGCTCACATGAAGAAGGTTGCCGAGGACGGCATGCACTTCATCATCCACCAGGAAGAAAACGGCGAGTACCATGACATCGAAAAGCAGCTCACCGGCTTCCGCACCTACACCACAGCTGCTCAGGCAGAGGCTGCCGAGGGTAAGGTCGACATCATCATCTACATGACCAAGGCCACCCAGCTCGAGCAGGCAATTCAGGACTCCATGCCCGTCGTCGGCGACACCACCGTCGCCGTTTCCCTCATCAACGGCCTCGGCAATGACGACAACCTGTTCAAGGTGTTCCCCAAGGAGCGCTGCGTCATCGGCTCCGGCGTTCTCGGCACCGCACTGCCCGAACCCGGTACCTGCGTTTCCACCCCTGCAGGCGGCGTTCAGATGAACTTCGGCGGCGCCGTCAAGAGCGACCTGACCAACGCTGCATGTGCTGAGCTTCTCAAGTGCTACCGTGACGGCGGCTGCGACGCTTACTGGCGTGACGGCGATCCCGGCACCGACAACAACATCTACAAGTTCATCTGGAAGAAGGTCTGTGTCAATGCGACCGTCAACACCGTCTGCGCAGTCCTGCGTCTGAAGATCGGTGAGGTCGAGGCTGACCCCTACGGCCAGTGGCTGTTCCACTCCGTCATCCGTGAGACCTGCGCCGTTGCTACCGCAAAGGGCGTTCCCATGGACGCTGACGAGTTCATCGCACACGATCATCAGGATATCGTCACCAACATTGCCGACTACTATCCTTCCATGTGCCAGGATATGCTGTTCCACCAGCGCCAGACCGAGATCGATGTTCTCAACGGCAAGATCGCCGAGTACGGCGAAGAGCTGGGCATCGACACCCCCGTCTGCAAGGTTCTGTCCCAGATCGTCCGCTGCATCCAGGGCAACTACGATAAGCAGTTCTTTCTTAAGTAATTTTTAGTTGAGTAATTCTCTCTCTTTCGTGACGAACAAGGTGTCCTGCGGGGCACCTTGTTTTTCATTGAGCCGACGAAATCCGAGCACACTTTCGGTTTTGACGGGCAGCTTTCCGCTCATGCTGCGTTGAAGCCCTAGGCAATACAGACAAGTATTCCCGTCGGACTTCGTCCTGCCTGAACGAAAATCCGCTCCCTCAAAACTGCAAGCACCTGTCAGGCGAATTGCTTGAGACGATGTCTTGATTTGTGCGGATAAGTCGTGACAAATGACAGCAAAAATGTTATACTGACAGGCAAAAGCGGCTCGGCTCTCGCCGACTTGAAGTTTTATTATTCGATCGAAAGGACTGTGCAAATAAAATGCAGTCAATAAAGAAAAAAGCTCCGGGCATTGCGCTGTGCGCCGCCGTTGCGGCCGTGGCGACTGTGCTGTGCGGCGTTAAGCTCGGCTCATTCTCGCTTGAGATAGTCGGCGCACCGGTATTTTCGATTTTGCTCGGCATGATCATCACGCTGTGCGTGCCGAAGCTTGCCGCAAGCGACACAGCCAAGACCGGCGTTAAGTTCACATCCAAGAAAATTCTCCAGTGGGCGGTCATCATCCTCGGCTTCTCGCTCAACATGAGCACCATTGCCAAGGTCGGCGCAAAGAGCCTGCCCGTCATCGTCTGCACCATCTCGATCTCGCTCATCGTGGCATATCTCATGATGAAGGCGCTGAAGCTCAACTCCAAGGTCGCCTGCCTCATCGGCGTCGGCTCGTCTATATGCGGCGGCAGCGCAATTGCGGCAACCGCACCCGTCATCGACGCATCGGACGAGCAGGTCGCACAGTCGATCTCGGTCATCTTCCTGTTCAATGTGCTTGCGGCGCTCATTTTCCCGTACCTCGGCCACGCAATCGGCTTCGGCAGCGGCGGCTTTGCAGTGTTCGCCGGAACGGCGGTAAACGACACCTCGTCCGTCACGGCGGCGGCTTCGACTGCCGAGAGCATCTACGGCGTTGACGGAATTTTGTCCTCCGCCGTCACGGTAAAGCTCACCCGCACGCTTGCAATCATCCCCATCACCCTGGTGCTCGCCCTGTGGCGCACCGCAAAGGCGAAAAAGGCGGGCGGAAGCGCAGAAAACGCTTTCTCGTTCAAGAAAGCGTTCCCGTTTTTCATCGTTTGGTTCGTGCTTGCGGCACTCGTCACCACCGGTGTGGGACTTCTGCCGGAAAGCGCCTTTGTCAGCTTCTACGGCGGCTCATTCGTGCCCGCCATGAAGTGGCTGGCAAAGTTTTTCATCGCCATGGCAATGGCGGCGATAGGGCTCAATACAAATATCGTGAGCCTTATAAAAAACGGCGGCAAGCCCATTCTCCTCGGCTTTTGCTGCTGGCTGTCGATATCCGCAGTCTCCATCCTCGTCCAGCTCGCAACACACCTTTTCTATACGAGCGTGTGATATAGTTGCAAAGCATAACATGACAGAAAACATTCGTATTATACATTAAAAAGTCTGCCCATTGTATGATGGACAGACTTTTTTAATAAAGCTATGATTAAAGCCAAATTATAGCTTATGGATATGATAAGCTCCTGCGGCGATAAAAATTACTTGAGCATGACGCTCGCAATGGCGGCGCATTTGCCGTCGGAACGGCGCGCGCCGAGAAGCCAGCCGCCGTCAATGGCCTTCTTGCACATGCGAAGCTCCTCGCCCTCCATGCAGGCGGTGATGTACCGCACCTCCATCGTGCCGATCGGAAGCTGTGCCACCTCGTCGGCGGTGAAGCAGTCCAAAAACGCACGGACATAGGCGACATTGTTCATGTGACGGCCGATATCGATGCTCGATGTGCGCACGGTGAAGGTGTAGACCTCGTCGGCGTCGGAAAATTCGTCATGGTAGTGGGTGAGCTTGCCGCCGAAGGGCAGCTCATTGTAAAATTCAAAATCCTCGGGGAAGCCGAACTGCGAAAATCGCACAAAGCCTGTTTCTCGGTCGAGCACGACCCACTCGGTCACGCCCTCGGCAATGAGCTTTCCGCCGCTTTTGATGTCGTAGCCGCGATAGCCTCGCACGGCGTTCGGCTTGCGCCGGACCGCCCATGTGGAGACGCATATCTTCTCCATGAGCCGGGCGTGCTCGTGAAAATCTATCCTCGTGTGCGTTGCGACCCAATACCTGTTGTGCTCGGCAAGAGCGGCCGTGCCGTTGCCGATCTCCTCGGCATGCAGGCCGGCGGCATTCTGGAACAGGGTAAAGGCGGCGGTCGGATTCATGACCGGCTCCTTGCCGCACAGATCTGGCGTGACGGTCGTGTAAAACGAATACTTCGGCGTGCTGCTCATGGCTTGTTCCTCCCTGAACTGTTTGTATAGTAATGGTACCATAAGCGGAGCGGAAAAACATGAACGGAAAATTAAAAAATCCAAATCATTGGGCATGGCACCGGAATTGTGCAAAAAAGCCCCGTGATCACGGGGCACGGGACAAGCATCGTCAAAGCAATTATTCCTTACCCTGCCGCTCGTGCTGAGTACCGAAGTAAAAGGCGATAAACATTAAATGGCGTCGGCGGTTATTGCGCCGGTGACGGCAAGGTGTGCCCACACGGCGAGCACGATGATGGTCACGATGGTTTTGCCCTTGATCAGCTCCGTAAAGTTCTTGAACATTGCTGCCTGCTTGCGATGTGCTTTATACAGCATATGCCGGCGCTGCGAAGTGCACAGCTTGTCCGAAATATCCGAACAAAAAACGGCAAGCCGTTGTTCAGGCCTGCCGTTGATCGGTGTATTTAGTTGGAACGCTTGCGTGCCTCTTCGAATTTTCGCAAAGCCTCCTCGTACTCAAGGCGGGCGGCCTCAAAGTCCTTGCGGCGGCTTTCCTCCTCCATGCGGCGGACCTCCTCGTTCAGGCGCTTGGTCTGCTCCTGCATGCGCTCGACAAGATCGGCGGGAATACTGCCGTCGTCGACGACGGTCGGCTCGTCGGGAGCTGCCGTCGGCTCGGGTTTTATGACCTGAGTCTCCGGAGCAGGCTGCGCCGCGCTTGCCGAACTCCAGCCCTCGTCGTCATCGTCCTCATCGGACTTCTTGACGCGTGCCGGTTTTTCCTGTTTAGCAGGCTTAGCGGGCTTTGCGGCCTTGGGTGCGGCGCCGGCTGCCGCCTTGGCGGGCACTGCGATGCCGCTTTTGTATGATTTGACGCAGGACAGGGCAATGACTGCGGCAAGAAGTGAGACTATCAATATCGCTATCATGGCGCCGAACTGCAGTGAGCCGTCGCCGCCGCCCTCGCTGAGGGAATAGACAAAGTAGCGATAACCCTTAACATAGCCGAAGATGTTCAGTGCAGCCGAGCCCAATGCTGAGGCGCTGTTGAGAACGAGCGCTGCAATGAGGGTCGGATACTTGGGAAGAAACGCCGCAACACCGCCGACTACACCGGCAACGACGCAAATGACGCAGATGATCGTCAGCAGGGAGTAAAGCTGCTGACGGGTGGTCAGCTCGGCCTGAACATTGTCGGCCTCCTGCTCGACAAATTCGCTTGCGGCGGCAAGGACCTCGTCATAATTTTCCCTGTCGGTGACCTTTTCGGCAATTCCCTCGTTTGCGAGCAGAATTTTAATGCCCTCGTCCACGATGTCCTGTGCGCCGTCCATCTCCTCAAGGCTTTCCAGATCGTTTGCCATTGTTACGCTGTTGTTTGCCATTTTGCGTTTGCCGGCTGCAAGCTGCGCCTCGGCGTCGGCCAACTGTGCTTTGCCGTCGTCAAGCTTTGCCTTGCCGGCTGCCAGCTGAGCGTCGCCGTTATCAAGCTGCTGCTTTGCGTCGGCAAGCTGCTGCTTACCGGCTGCAAGCTGTTGCTTACCGGCTGCAAGCTGCTCCTTGCCATCGGCTATCCGCTGTTTGCCTTCTTCCAGCTGCGCCTCGGCGTCGGCTATCTGCTTGTCGGCATCGGCAAGCTGCTGCTTTGCGGCGTCGTATTCGTTGAAAAGCTCCGTGATGGTTTTATCATAGCCGAGCGATTTGAGCAGTATGTTCAGTCCTGCCTCGGTGAAATTGCCGCCGGTCGTGCCGTGCAGCTTATCGTAATAGGGCTTTGCCTTGTTGTATATCGGCGTGACCTTATCAAGCTGCGCCTGACCCTCGTCACGCTGCTGCTTTGCTGCGGCAAGCTGCTTTTCGCCGTCGGCTATCTGCTTTTCACCGTCGGCTATCTGCTTTTCGCCGTCGGCAATTTCCTTTTCCTTTTCGGCAATGAGCTTCTCGGCGGCGGCATAATCCGCCTTGCCCTTATCCAGCTTCGCCTTGGCAGCATCATATTCCTTCTGACCCTTGTCCAACTGAGCCTTGCCCTCATCGTACTGCTTCTGACCGGCGCTTATTTTACTGCTGCCGTATTTGTCGGTCACGACGGCGGTGGCATAGCTCTTGGCGGTATCGTCGCCGCCCTTTTCCTTGATCTCGGCATAGCGGTCGGATATGAGCGCTATCGAGTCACGGATATCGTCGTTGCGCAAATTGGATTGGCGCAGAATATCGGTGATATCATCCATGCCCGAGCCGGCTGCGATAAAGCCGAACACGGATGCCAGTACAAGGCAGACGCTGATGACCGTCAGTGCAATTCTTTTCATTAACTTCTCTTCCTTTCTCGTAGTGACGGATAAACGGATCCCCCCGATCCGGCCGGCTTGGAGTCAGCTTTTATCCGCCGTGCGCTTGCGTGCGACCTCATCGAAGTCATCTTCAAAGATGGGCGGCACACGGAAATGAATTACCTTTGCAAATGTTGTTTTCTTTATAAACTTATCGCCCCACAAAAGCAGCTGCGGCAGTACGAACACCACCAGAAGCAGCGAGATGAAGGTGCCCCGGCCGAGTGCGATGCCGATGTCGGAGGTGATGGCCTCGGTGGACAAAAATCCGATGAGCAGACCCGCAATGGCAAGGATGCTGCCGGAAGTGATGAGCGTGGGCAGAGCGCCGTTGAGTGCGGCGGTGATCGACGCACGCTTGGAGTTGTTTTGCCGCAGGGTGATATAGCGGTTTGAAACAACGATGGCGTAGTCGATGTTTGCACCCATCTGAATGGCGGTGACGATGAGGTAGCCGACGAAGAATATGGGCTTGCCGGTGATAAACGGGCCTGTGAAGTTGATCCAGATGCTGCCCTGGATGACCGCAATAAGCAAAACGGGAAGTCCGGCGGAGCGGAAGGTCAGCAGGATGACCACAACGACGAATATGACCGACAGGAGGCTGACCATGGCGTTGTCCCTCGTGTAGGTCTGTTCAAGGTCGCGCGAGCAGGTGGCGTCGCCGGCAACATAGACATTGCCGTCATAGTATTTGTCTGCGATCTCGTGGATCTGATCTATAAGGTCATACGACTGCTGCGACTGCACATCGGTGTCGCAGTAGACGAGCATACGGCTGTAATTCGGACCCTGGAGCTGCTTTTTTGCGTCGGACAGCTGAGAGTACAGATCCTCTATCATGCTGAGCTTGTCCGCCGACACCTCAACATCGCCGTCCTCGGCTACCTCGTACAGGAACAGGAACAGATCGATGAGCCGTACTTTATAGTTATGCAGATCGCTGCCGACCTGCTTGTAATCGTCGTGTGAAGCGCCGTAATAGGCAAACAGTGCCGACGCCGTCATCTCGTCAAGCTCGGCGATCTTGCAAAATTCGTCTATCGTGAGCTTGTCGGTAAGCTTGTAGCCGTCTAAGACCTCGGTGCAGGCAATGCCCTGAACGGAGGTGACATGGTCAAGCTTCGAGACCTCCGCAAGCATATCCGCCTCGGCCTGATAATCGCCGGTCGGAACCACGATCGCCATCATGTTGTTATAGCCGAATACCTTGTTGACCTCCTCACGGGCAAGCTGCCTGTCGTTGAGGTTAAGGGGCATTGCGTCGGAATAATTATACGAAAACGGGCAGTTGAGCGCACAGTAGCCGCACACGACGAGCACAACGGCGAATATCGGCGGGATGATCTTTCTCGTTTTCCACGCAAAGCGGCCGGCAAAGTCGATATGCGGAATGAGGCTGCGGTGGCGGGACTTGTCGATGGCTTTGTTGAACATCAAAAGCAGACCCGGCATCAAAAGAAACACCGACAGCATCGACAGCAGGATCGATTTTACAAGCACACGGCCGAGGTCGCTGCCCAGACCGAACTGCATGAACGCCATGGCAATAAGTCCGCCGATGGTCGTGAGGCTGCTGGAGGATATTTCGGGTATGCCCTTTGTCAGGGCGTCTATCATCGCCTGCTTCGGCTCGGAGTGCTGCTTTTCTTCGGCAAAGCGGTTGCACAAAATGACCGCATAGTCTATGGCAAGCGCAAGCTGGAGAATGAGCGTCACCGCATTGGAGACATAGGAGATCTGCTTGAACAGGAAGTTTGTGCCGAACTGAAGCAGGGCCGCTGCGGCGAAGGTCGCAAGCAGCACCGGCACCTCCGCATAGCTGCGGGAGGTCAGAAGCAGCAGGGCAATGACTATCACGACGGTGATTATGCCGACGACCGCCATCTCGCTTACTATCTGCACCGAGGGGTCGTAGCCGACCTGCGTATCGAAATACACCGTGTAGCCGGACAGTATCCGCTCAATATCGTCAAGGGCGTTTAAGCTGACCTCATCGTTGTCGCCGCCGCCGAAGGTGACGGAATACATGGCGCAGTTATTTGCGTAGTGCAGGCTCGAATCGTCAAAGCTCACGGACTTGATCCCGTCCACATTTTTGATATCCTGATACAGTGCAAGCGCATCGGAGTAGCCGATGTCCCTGACCATGACCTTTGCGGTGCTGAAGGTAGTGAACTCGCCGTCCATAACGCCGAGCGCCTGACGGGTCTCGGTGCTTTCCGGCAGGAAGCTGTAAAGGTCGGAATTGACCTTGACAAGCCCCGAGGTGAATATCGAAAGCACCGCCGCCACGGCAAACAGTATCATTATTAACTTTCGCTTGCCGACGATAAAGGTCGCTAATTTGCGCATGCTCCCGCCCCTAATACACTTTTAGTAGATATACCTTTACATAATATAATAAAATGCCGAGTTATTCAAGATGCAGAAATGACTTTAATAAAAAATTAACAATTATTTTTCCGCATTGCTTGAAGTATCGGTAATATCGTTATATAATACTTAAATCTGTTTTATATCGGAGGGATACGACGTGGTATCACTGCTGTCCAAAATTTTTATAAAAAACCGTGACGATGTGACCGATCCCGCTGTCAGGAAGGCCTATGGCAGCTTGTGCAGCGCATTGGGCATCGTTTTGAATGTCCTGCTGTTTGCAGGCAAATACGTTGCGGGAGTCGTTTCCGGCTCTATCGCCATAACCGCCGATGCGTTCAACAACTTATCAGACGCAGGCTCGTCGGCGATATCGCTCGTGGGCTTTCATTTATCCAGCAAAAAGCCGGACCTTGACCACCCGTTCGGCCACGGGAGGCTTGAGTATATCTCCGGCCTGTGCGTTGCGGCGCTCATCCTTGTCATGGGCGTGGAGCTGCTCATAAGCTCGGTACAAAAGATAATAACACCCGAGCCTGTCGAAACAGGTCTGCTTCCGGCGGCGATATTGATAGTTTCCATCGCCGTGAAGGTCTATATGTCGGCGTATAACCGCTCGGTCGGCAAGAAAATTTCGTCGTCGGCGATGCAGGCAACGGCGGCCGACAGCCTGTCGGATTCCGTTGCGACTACGGTCGTTTTGCTGAGCATGGGCGTGAGCTATTTCTTTGATGTGAACATTGACGGCTATGCCGGTGTGCTCGTTGCGCTGTTCATCCTCTGGGCAGGCGTCGGCGTTGCGAGAGACACGCTCTCGCCGCTTCTCGGTCAGGCGCCCGATCCCGAGCTCGTGCAGAAGATAGAGGATATCGTTATGAGCCGTGAGGAGATAATCGGTATGCACGATCTTGTCGTGCACGATTACGGCCCGGGCAGGCTCATGATCAGTTTGCATGCCGAGGTCGACGGCAGGGAAGATATCTTTGAGCTGCACGACGCCGTCGATACCGTCGAGCGCACGCTCGCCCATGATCTCGGCTGCGAAGCGACGATACATATGGATCCCGTCGTGTGCGACGACGAGGCGGTCGATGCCGAGCACAAAAAGCTTCTGGAGGTCATCGCCGGAATTGACGATGTCATCGGCGTGCATGATTTCCGCATGGTCGCAGGGCCGAGCCACACCAACCTCATTTTTGATGTTGTCGTCCCCTGCGGTATCGCAAAGACCGCAGACGAGGTGCGAGCCGAGGTATGCTCCGCCGTCGAGGCACAGATGCCCGGACGCTTTGCCGTCGTCAACGTTGATACTTCGTTTGTAAGATAAGGATACCCATGGATAAGACTTTACAGAAAACCAAGCTCTTTCCGAGCTACGCTTACTTTCCGCTCGTGATAACCGTGCTTATGCATATGGCGATATTTTGGGGCACAAAGCCGCTTACCGCATCTGCCGTGCATCACAGCATTCCCGTGCCGCTTGACGAAGTGATACCGCTTGCACCCGAGTGGGTCACGGTCTACACGGCGACATTCATCTTCTGGATACTCGGCCTTGCCGTTTGTATGCGTCAGGAGCGGGAGCTGTGCTTCAGGATGTTCACCGGCATTTACATCGCCGAGCTTATCTGTGCCGTTTTTTTTATCGCCGTTCCCACGGTCATCGACCGCCCCGAGGTAACGGGCGGCGTTTATTACGACCGGCTTCTTGCGCAGCTTTACTCCGCCGATCAGCCGGTGAACCTGTTCCCGTCCATGCACTGTATGTTCGCATACATGGTGTTCCGAGGCTTCATGATAGCCGGGCTCGATAAGCCCGTTGTCATCGGCTCGGGGCTGTTTGCGGCGCTGGTGTGCGCCTCGACCGTGTTCGTCAAGCAGCATTTTTTCGTCGATATCATCGGCGGTATAGTATTCGGCGAGGTCGCCGTCACGCTCTCAATGAAAACAAATGCGTGGAAGCTGATGGACAGAATACATTTTTGCCTCTTGCGTTTACTCAAATAGTATGATAAAATCAACAAAATTGCCGGAATAATTTAGATTCAGGTCGATGGGGGTCGACCGATAACGGAGGGAAACATGGCGCAGACCAAAAAGAAAAGCATATTTTTTGTTGTGGCACTCGTAGTGCTTGCAGCGCTCATCGTCATTTTGGCGGCAACGCTGTCGGCGTGTTCCGGTGACGAGGACGAGAAGACCGAACCCACCCCGACCGAAACGGTGCAGCCCGAAGCGACGACCGAACCGGACTCGGCGAATCTGCCGACCGGCGCAGCCGCAGGCTCGACGGGCAGCACGGCTGTGAGCGGCAGCAATAGCACCGCCGCAAAGCAGCCGACCAAAAGCAGCGGCAGCTCAAGCAGCTCGACCAAAAATGACGGCGGCAGCAAGGATAACGGCCGTGACAAGGGCGATTACATCATGAACTACGGCGACAATGTCGAAAAAGGCGTCGAGACTGCAGCGGACAATTTTGTCGGCTCGCTTAAGGACATCGGCAAGGCCTACGACAAGGGCGATGTCGAGGGCATCACCAATACCGTCGATGACTTCTCCAAGGGTCTCGGCGACTTCCTCGGCGGAATTAAGGGCAGCATCGTCCCCTGATAATTCAAACAGCAAACACTCCGTGTTTTTATGCGGAGTGTTTTTTGCTATTTGTCTCCTTTTCTTTGTTTTGCCAAAAGAAAAGGAGCAAAAGAAACGCAACCAAAGGCGCTTAGCCGCCCTTTGGAAACCCGGCACAGAAAATTTGCCGACATTCTGCCTATCTGCGCTGCCCTCATCGGTGCATACACCTTAGAGTGAACGCCGTCCCGCCTTGTCAAGCATGTGCATGGCTTGATGTGCAGAACAATAAACGCAAAATTGCTTCTCATTAGTTGCAAACTAAACTATAGCTTTGTTTCTAATCAGAAATTCCGAACCTCGACCCAAACTGCGCACCGAAACGCAGTATGTACATAAAACTATCGGTGCACTGAAAGCTACTCGCAGAGGATTAAACCACCGCAGTGAAAACGACCGGTGCACCGATTCCCCGTACCGGGATTCCAAAGGGTGGTTAAACGCCTTTGGCTGCGTTTCTTTTGTAACTTTTCTTTGGCAGAGCAAAGAAAAGTTAATAAATGCCAGCCACCCGTCAATCTATTGATGCAGTTGTGTTTTTACGCTTTCCCGAAACAGTCAAAAGTTTGACATAGCGGAATAATTGTGATATAACTATACCGTTAGTTTAGTTGGTTAGTTTACAAGAAAAATAAATACATAATAAGGAGATCAATTATGGCACACAGACCGAATATTCTGAAGCTGGCGACAAAGATCAGCCTCGAAAGTCTGACCTACACCGGCATCACCTACAATGACCCCGAGTACCGCATTCTCGAGCCTATCGTCGACGACGATATGTGCAAGGTCATGCTCCACATGAAGCTTGACACACCCCGCACCACCGAGGAGCTTGCAAAGCGCTGCAAGGCAAGCGTCGAATGGACCCGTGAACAGCTTGACAAGCTCAACGAGGCCGGCGTGTGCCGCACCATGGAGGGCCTCAACGGCGCAAAGGCCGGTTGGTACTACCCCATTTGGGTGCCCGGCATCATGGAGGGCATCCTCTCGAACAACGAGCAGTGCGAGCGCTACCCCGACCTCGGCGCATGCTTTGAGGAGTACACCCGCCGCCGCATCGCAATGGTTGCTCCCGTTATGCAGAACGGCAAGCAGGGCATGATGTTCATGCGTGTTATGCCCGTCATGAGCGCCATTGAAAATAACTCCAAGACCGCATCCTATGACGAGGTGCGCACCCTTATCGAGAAGGCATCGGCCATCTCCGTCGGCCCGTGCTCCTGCCGTCGTTCCCGCCGCCTGATCGGCGAAGGCTGCGGCCACCTCGAAGAGGATATGTGCATGTACCTCAATGACAACGCCATAAATTACTCCCGCCTCGGCTCTCACCGCCTTATCACCAAGGAGGAGGCATATGAGATATTAAAGCGTGCCGAGGACAACGGCCTTGTCCACGAGATAAACCAGACCCCCGGCTTTGAGGACACCACCGCTATCTGCAACTGCTGCGGCTGCTCGTGCTACGCTCTGCGTATCGCAAACTACTTCCGCTCGGCAAAGTCGATACAGTCCAACTTCCTTGCCAAGGTCGACAAGAACAAGTGCGTCGCCTGCGGTCAGTGCGTCGAAAACTGCCAGACCAATGCTCTCAAGCTCGGTCAGAAGTGCAGCACCGTCGACCCGAAGATCTCCGACGCTTACCATTCCGATAAAGAAATTCCTTGGGACTCCAAGAGCTACAATGTCAACTACCGCACCAACCGCACCGATGTAATGCCCAGCGGCACCGCACCCTGTAAGGCGGCTTGCCCGGCCCATATCCCCGTTCAGGGCTACCTGAAGCTGGCGGGTGAGGGTCGCTACACCGAGGCACTCGAGCTTATTAAGAAGGAGAATCCCTTCCCCGCAGTCTGCGGCCGCATCTGCAATAAGCCCTGCGAAGCCGCCTGCTCCCGTGCGAGCATCGATGACGCCGTCGCAATCGACGATGTCAAGAAGTTCATCGCCGAGAAGGATCTCGACGCAAAGACCCGCTTCGTTCCGAAGCTGCTCAATCAGATCGGCAGAAAGTACGAGGAGAAGATAGCGGTCATCGGCGCAGGCCCTGCCGGTCTGAGCTGCGCATACTACCTCGCCGTCAAGGGCTACCCCGTCACCGTTTACGAGAAGGAAAAGGAGCTCGGCGGTATGCTGACCCTCGGCATCCCCTCGTTCCGCCTTGAGAAGGATGTCATCAAGGCCGAGATAAAGGTGCTCAAGGATCTGGGCGTGAAGTTCAAGACCGGCGTTGAGGTCGGCAAGGATATCACCCTCGACAAGCTGCGCAAGGACGGCTTCAAGGCCATCTACCTTGCAGTCGGCGCATCCAAGGGCGCAAAGGTCGGCTGCCCGGGCGACGACATGGAAGGCGTTTTCACCGGCATCGACTTCCTGCGTGAGGTAAACCTCGGCAATAAGCCCGCTATCGGCAAGGCAGTCGCAGTCATCGGCGGCGGCAATGTCGCCATCGATGTCGCAAGAGCGGCAGTCCGCCTCGGCGCAAAGACCACGATAGTCTACCGCCGTGACCGTGACGCAATGCCCGCAGCGGACGACGAGATAGAAGAAGCCATCGAAGAGGGCGTAAAGTTCAAGTTCCTCGCAGCTCCCGCCGAGATAACCGGCGAGGGCAAGGCAGCCGAGCTCAAGGTCGAGATCATGGAGCTCAAGGACGGCAAGCCCGTCGGCACCGGCGAGTTCGAGACCATGAAGGTCTCCGCCGTGATCTCCGCAATCGGTCAGAAGATCGATCTTGAGGGCATCGAGGGTATCAACACCGGCGCAAAGGGCACCGTTCTCGTCGACGAGTACGGCAGGACCAATGTTGAGGATGTTTTCGCAGGCGGCGACCTTGTCACCGGCCCGAAGTTTGCCATCGACGCAATTGCGGCAGGCAAGGAGGCATCCATCTCCATCCACCGCTATGTACATCCCGGCCAGACCCAGGATCTCGGCCGTGACCACCGTGATTATAAGCCGCTGGATGTCGCAACGCTTGGCATCAACGCAGTCGGCTTTGACAATGCACCCCGCCAGAAGGCCGCCGGTGCGCCCGCCAAGGAGGCAAAGAAGAGCTTCAAGGATCTGCGCGGTACCCTCACCGAGGAGCAGATCAAGAAGGAAGCCGCCCGCTGCCTCGGCTGCGGCTGCGTCGTCGTCGATGAGGATATGTGCATCGGCTGCGGCATCTGCACCACCAAGTGCAAGTTTGACGCCATCCACCTTGAGAAGGTTATGGATCACACCTCTTACAGCTACATGAACACGCTCATGACCGCCGTCGGCAACGCTCCGGCAGCCGCAAGCCGCTTCGTGGCAAAGAAGATCCTCAAGAAGTGATATGCATGAGATAGGTGTTGTAAAGCAGGTCGTGCGCACGGTCGAAAGCTTCGCCGCCGAAAACAATGTCAAGAAGATAGACGAGGTCGTTCTGGATATCGGCGAGCTGTCGCTCATCATCCCGAAGTATGTCGAGGAGATTTATCCCGTTGCGACCGAGGGAACGATACTTGAGGGCACGAAGCTCATCATGAATGTCATACCCGGCATGGCCGAGTGCGACGACTGCGACGAAATTTTCAATGTCATCGAGCACGAGGGCTACTGCCCGAACTGCGGAAGCTTTGAAAAATCAATCCTCACCGGCCAGGATTTCACCATAAAAGAGATCCACGTCTCCGAGGAATAAACGAAAAACCTCACGATTCAAACGAATCGTGAGGTTTTTTTGCTTTGTTATTCCTGCTCTTCCTCGGGAGGAAGTATTTTTACGAGCACCTTTTCCACTCGCAGGCCGTCCATTTCAAGGACCGTGACGGACATGTTCCCGTACCGGAAGCTGTCGCCGGGCTTCGGGAATGCGCCGAACATTTCTATCGTCCAGCCGCCGACGGTCTCGCTCTCGGCATCGAAGTCCTTTTCCTTGATGCCCACAAGCTCGAGGAAATCGGAAATTACCATGTCGCCGTCAAGCTCATACTGCCCGTCGGGGCGCTCGACGATCTCCTCCTCGACCTCGTCGGTGTCGTCCCAGATCTCGCCGACGAGCTGCTCTAACACATCCTCCATCGACAGCACGCCTAAGGTACCGCCGTACTCGTCGGTGACGATGGCAAGATGCTGCTTGGCACGGCGCAGCTCATTGAGCACGGCGGGCATTTTCATCGTCTTGTATACATAGCAGGGCGGCATCAGCATACTGCGGATGTCGGGATTTTTCTCGTCTGTGAGCGCCTTCAGGAAGTGGTTGAGATACAAGACACCGATGACATTGTCGATGCTGTCCTCGTACACGGGGATGCGTGAGTACGGCGCAGAGTCTATCGTGGCAAGCTGCTCGTTCCAGTCGTCGTCAATGTCGAGCGCCACGACATCGACACGGGCGGTCATGACCTCGGACGCCATGACATCGGAGAAATCTATCGCCGCCTGCACGAGCTCCGAGCGATCCTCATCAAGAACATCCTCGTCCTCGGCGGTCTCGATGATGGAGGAAAGCTCCATCGCCGCCGCTTCCTCGTCGCTGCCTGCTTCATCGCCCTTGAAGCCGGAGGTTATCAGCTTTGTAAGCCCCACAACGACCCAGATAAGCGGCATCAGGATTATCGTCAGACCATGGACAAAATAAGCGTGGCTGAGCGCAATGCGGTTTGCACTGTTTTTTGCGATTATCTTCGGCATCGTCTCGCCGAAAATGATGACCAGCACCGTGATGACCACGGTGGACACCCAAGCGTACTTGTCGTCGCCGGCGATCAGTATCACGAGCACCGAGCCTATCGACGACGCTGCGATGTTCACAAGGTTGTTGCCGATGAGTATCGCCGAGAGCGTGTCGTCAAAGCGGTCGATTATCCTGACCGCAATAGCCGCCCTTTTCGAGCCGCCGTCACGGGCACTTTCGAGACGCAGGCGGTTGCAGCTTGAATACGCCATCTCGGACGATGAAAAGTAGTTTGAGCCAATGATGCACAGGAGAAGTCCCGCCAAGCAAAGGTATATCACTGCTCGTCACCTCCCTGCGTTCTGCGGACATTCAGCCGCAGTATGCGGTTATGCTGCATCTGACCCACGGTCACATGCAGGCCGTGATAGTCGAAGCTTGCGCCGACCGTCGGGATGGCGGCAAACTGCTCATACGCCCACTCGCCTAAGAGCTTGTTTGTGAACTCGTCGTCCTCCTCGGGGTCGTCGAACTCTAGAAGCTCGAACACATCGCCGACATTCATCTCGGCGTCGCAGTCCCAGCTGCCGTCGTCCAGAGCGATGTACGGCTCCTCGATATCGTCGTCCTCGTCCCAAATCTCGCCCACGAGCTCCTCAAGGATATCCTCCACGGTGACGATGCCGAGCGTGCCGCCGTAGTTGTCGGTGACGATAGCCATGTTCAGCCGCTTCTTGCTCATAATGGGCAGCAGGTCGTCGATATTCGTGCTCTGATGCACGAAATACGCCTCGTCCAAAAGCGTGCGCAGGTCGATGCTCTCGCCCTCGCGCAGGTAGGCCTTTATGTACTTGCGTATCGACAGAATGCCGATGACATTATCGATGCTGCCCTCATAGACCGGCAGGCGGCTGTGCTTCTGCTCACGGATGTAAGCCAGCACCTTGTCGGGCGGATCCTCGACATCCACCGCCGCAAGGTCGACACGGGCCGTGAGGATGCTCTCAACGGTCGTCTCGCCGAACTGGAGCGCAGAGGAGATAAGCTCGCCCCGCTCCTCGCCGAGACTGCCGTCCTCGGTCATGTCCTCAATGATATCGTATATCTCGTCCTCGGTGACGGATATCTCGGGGTCGGCCTTCACGAAATGGGCCGCAAAGTTGCCGATGGCCGACAGAACTGCCGATATCGGCCGCAAAATGCGCATAAAAAAGCACAGCGAACCGGCCACTGCCAAGGACAGTCGCTCGCTGTATTTTTTAGCAATGCTTTTCGGGAGCATTTCGCCCACGAGAAAGACCACGATGGTCATGATTATCGTGCTCAGAGTGACGGCGCTCAGTCCCCAGATGCGGGTGACATTGACCGTGACGATGCTCGCCGCGGCGATGTGCACGATGTTTGTACAGATAAGAATACTGCTGATGGCACGGTCGAAGTTATCCAGCACTTCGAGCGCCTGAAGGGCCTTGGCCTCGCCCTTTTCGGCACGGACCTTTATTCTGACCCGTGACACCGAGGCAAACGCCGTTTCCGCAACCGCAAAATAAGCGGCGCACATTAAAAGAACAATTACGATTATCAGTGACAATCGACTGCCGTCATCCATTTCGGACTAACACACTCCTAATAGTAAAGTCTGTTTATTATATCACGGCGGCGCACGCGCGTCAATAATTTAGTTCCGAACAACCGCGTTATCTGCTCGCTGCCGGGATCGTTAACGGTAAATTAAACGAATCTTAATATTTTTCCCGCCTCATTTTAAGCTTTGTTTTTTATTTCGTTAAACTTGCTTAAAAATCACCGGTTATACTCAAGCCGTAGTCAGGAAAGCATCTGACGATCTTACAGGAGGAAAATATGATGATCAATTTGACTGATACATCCGCTAACTTCGATCTTTTTTCCAAGGTCCTTTTTGTTGTCGATTACAACGAAGAAGATATATGCCGCCGTGCTGCCGAGGCGGCGGCTGCCGAGGTCGGCTGCACCTGCGGCGTGTCGGCGAAGAATGCGAAGCTTTTCTGCGACAGCACCGGCAACTACGCCGAGGTCGTGCTGCCGGCAGGGCAGGAGTACACCTGCGGCATGAAGCTGTGCTGCATCGTTGACACCGACACGATGGAGGTCTGCGGCATCTGCCCCATCAACTGAGAAGCAAGACAAAAAGTAAGCCGCCCTGCTGCCTTTCGGCAGCGGGGCGGCGTTTTGCCCGTTTATTTATCTCCGGTGGATTCATTTATGATAACATCGTACTGGGGGATTATCTCTATTGAGATATCGTCCTTTACAAGGTCAAATGCACCGGAGACGGCATCGCTGCCTAAAACGAAGGTAAAGGTCTTTATGCCGTGGTTTTTCAGCTCATATCCCCACATACGGTCAACATCCGTTGCGACTGTCTTGCCGTTTGCGGAGACCCTGATGATATACGAGCGCAGCTTAATATCGCTGCCGACATCGTTGCGGTACTTGGTGCGGATGATGAGCTCTCCGTCCTTTGTGAATGCCTCGGTGACGGTTATATTGAGCTTGGATACGGAGCTTACGCTGTCGGTCGTGCTGTAAACGGGCTGTCCGTCCTCGGGTGTGAAGTATGCGCCGTCATAGTAGCAGCTGAGCCCGATGGCGTCGCCGTACAGCGTTCTGGATGACAGGGTCTTTGCCCTGTATACCTTGACCTCGTTGGAATTGCTGGTTGCAAAGGTGTTGGGAATAAGTATGGCCTTGTCCTTGGTGAAGCAAAGCGAGTTATACTGGCCGCCGCAGACGAGCGCAAGCCTTGTGTTGCCGGAGGCATCCATGCTGTAAACCGTTTTGTTCTCCGACGACAGGCAGTAGAACAGATCGTCGTACTTGTACAGAGACCTGTACTTGCTGTTTACCGCATTGGGAAGCTCGCCGGGACTGTACACTGCGGAGGGGCACTGGATCGAAAACGCATAAAGCTTGGGGTCGTAGTTGCCGTCGGCGTCGTAGGCGAGGAAGTACATGACGTGTCCGTCAAAGAAGCTTGTGTTGATATCGACGGAGGAGACCTTGCTTGTCGTACCGTCGGCTATACTGTAAGAGTAAAGATTGGTAGGGCCGTTCTTTGAAGAAAGCTTGAAATAAATTCTGCCGTTCCAGCCGTAGGGGGTGAAACAGCAAACCTCGTCGTAGGTGTAATCCGAGCGGATGGCCTTGAATTTGCCGTTTGCGACCGTGCCGAAAGCGTAGCGGTAGCCGGAGGGCTTATCGGCGTAGGCGGTGAACATAAGGGCATACACTGCGCCGTTATAGAAGCAGTAGCTCTCAACGATGTAACCGTGGTAAACGGTGGTGACCTTTTCGTTAAGCGGGTCGTAGCAAAGCAGCGAGCCGCTTGCGGTGCCCGGGGTGAATTTGCAGAAATAGACCTTGTTGTTGTAAATGCTGATGTTGTTCAGACGCTCACCCTCTGCGCATTTGTAAAGCTCTGTGTGCTTGTTGTTCAAGTCGGTAACATACAGCGAGTATATCTCGTTTTGCACATCAACATAGGATTTGTAGATGCAGTAATAGCTGCTGCCCAGCTGAACGGCGACGCTGTCGTTTTCAAGGTTTGCCTGATACGGCTCCATCGCAATATTTGCCTTAGAATCATGACCGAGTCTCACGGCGGGAACAACAAGCCTTGCGGTGACTGCGGCTATCTGCGCACGCGTGGTGTAATCGCTGCCTCTGAACTCGTTGTTTTCCATACCGTTCATTATGCCGGCGGCATACAGTCTCTTGACGGAGCTGAGGTATTTCTGCGGGATGTCGGAGCTGTCGGCGATCTGCAGGTCGCTTATGGGGGCGGTATCTACTTCGTCCAAAAGGCGGCTGAAGATATATGCCAGGTCGTAGCGCCGGATGCCGCTTTCGTCATAGGTGCCGAGCGAGGGAGTGCCGTCGGGCAGGAGCCTGTATTTGACGCAATATTCGTAGTAGGGAGTGTACCAGTATTCACCGGCGTTTTCGGCTGCATTGAGTGGGTTTCCGTAGTATGCCGAATGAACACGGGCGGCAATAGTGACGGCGTGCGACCATGTGACGGTCTCCTCCGGGCCGAAAGTGCCGTCGGGGTAGCCGATCATAATGCCTCTGTCGTAGCAGATCTTGATGCCGGAGTACGCCCAATGACTGCTCAGCAGGTCGCTGTAGGTATACCTGCCCATGTCGGCGATCTTTTCAAATGCATTGAGCCCACGGCCGGGCGCAGCAAAAGCGCCGAGCGTAAACAGGCTCGCAAAGATAAGCACGAACGCTATAAATCTGGTAAATTTCTTCATACAATGACCTCCGGGCGGACTGACGGCATTTGCGGGTTACAATTTGGTATCAATCCCGATTATATCAAGTTGCCGTGGGTTTTGCAATAGAAAACTGTAATAAAGTAGATAAATAAATTGTCTGAACGCCGCAAAGGGCGCTGTCGAAGCCTGTCGGGCAAAAAATCGCACTCGGGGTATTGACTTGGTGTGCCTGTTGTGGTATTATATATAAGCTCTAAGGAGTCAATATCGCGGAGTGGAGCAGTTCGGTAGCTCGTCGGGCTCATAACCCGAAGGTCGTGGGTTCAAATCCCTCCTCCGCAACCACCAATGCACGGTAATTTTGATAGAATTACCGTGCATTTTCTTTTTGCCTGAAATCCTTGATATTCAAGGGTTTTCGGCTTCCGCAGGCATAACAGAGCCCGTCCTGGAGTCATTTCCGGGGCGGGCTTTTTCTGTTTATTCAGTTTTCTACAGAGGTTCCCGTTGTAACTTCGAGTACGGGGCAACCGGTAATAACGCTCCCGTTGTAACTTTGACCGAGTCACCGGGAAATAATTATTTCCGTTGCAACTTCGTTTTTTCCCGTTGATACTTCGTCGATTTTCATTACTGCTATGATTTCGTGCTTTTTATTTCAATTATTCCTTATTAGTACTAAGCTTAGAAATACGACACTACTCAGCGGTATAGTAGTACTTATCTAGCAATTCCTTACACCGGCTTCGGACATACGCTGCGTTAATGTGCTGTCGGTCATTAGCCAGCAATGAATTCACGCTGACCGTATCATGCTCCTTGTCGTATACAACAAAACGCTTTTTGGCGAGAACGGAAACCGGATATCTTAGTATTGTTCTTCTGGCCGCTAATCTGTCGCCAGGGTTCTGAATAAAACTACTATCTCCTTTTTCAACTACCTGGCCATTCTCGGCTCTTCCAGAATAGTAAGCAAAATAGAAATCAATAATCTCTTCAACTTCGGCAGATAGGCTTTCTTTTGAAAATAGCGCAAGCAACAGCAGCGGTTTATATGAATAGTTCATCACCATTTTGTCCAGTTCTTTTTCAAACGCTACGGTTAATGGATTTGCTTCTAATGCTTCTGCCTTGTTTGATACTAGCTCTTCAACATCTGATTTTGAAAAGTACAATATCATTTTTGAAGGAGAAATAGAGCCAGCCAATAAAGCAGAGCGAACATAATCTTCGGAAAGTCCATATTGCCTCTGTATATCAGCTACCGTTAGGAAGTCGCACGTACTTTCATCCTGAGCGTTTTCAACATCGCGTAAGGATAGTTTTTGCAGCGCGGCAAGCAGTGAAATAGGATTAAGAAAGTCGGCCTCATCAAAATCATCGATTGAATATTCTTCTTTTAGCACGCTCATGCACCTCCTCGCTTTTTCTTGAGCTTCTTCATGAGTTCTATTGGGTCATCCACAAATTCTGTGTCAGGTGTCGTATCATCGGAAGACTCCGACCGAGTATCGCCGGAATATTCAACCTGTTTCTCTGAAAGGGCCAGCGCAGCTTCTGCTTCAAATAGCAGTTCAAGCGGGTTTACGTGCACCTTCTCAATAAACGCAAGTTCTTCATTACAACAATAGACCTCGTTTTCGAATTGAGTTATGCGTTTACTGAGTTCGTCTTCATCGGGCTCCTGGGGAGAGTAAGTACCAAAATATGCTTCTAAATCAAGAGTGTGCGTTTCCTCGAAATAGTCATGATCATAATCGAAATTATCCCGATAGCTTTCCTTTTCATTTTCGGAATAATAGCAATATCGGACCGAACCGATTGTTGCAACGATTCCAGAATAAAAGTCAATAAATCTATCCGTATCGTCTCTATTCAGAAACACTTCCGATAACAGTTCCCAATTGATCGCCTCACATATAGGAGTAGATAAAACACAGTCATTGAAGGAAATGCCTTTTTCGAGCTCAGCATATCCAAGAAAGACACCCATTCTTGAGACGAACATGAAAACATTAAACCCGTCGTAGGCTTTGTTGATTATCTTCATGAGCGCCACAGAATAGTATATTGGGTCATAGCCCGGCTCAATTTCAATTACTATAAGTCTCGTATCAATCACACCGGTTTTGGTATGCAATTGATAGCAGCAAGAGAACACCAGGCCCTTGATGGACTGAATAATCCTACGCTCTTGGGCAGAGTATATTTCGTGTTTATCGCCCTCGGCATAAATCATTCGATCTAGAGTGTTCGTTGAAAGAGCCTTCCCTTCAGGCAGGAGCCACGCTGCCTGACAAAAAGCGTAAACATTACTCGATATGAAATTGTCAAATAAACTGTCATACGCTTCTGCCAGTGACGAGGCATCCTGCAGGTACATGAGAATTCCCTTCTTAATTGTTTAATATCTGGTTTATTGCGGATTCGAGCGCACTTCCGTTCTGGGACTCATAGAAGTTCTTTGAGAACATATACATTTTTTGGAGGTATGCGTCTCTATCTAAACATTCATCAACGAATTCCTCATGAAGCACTTCAAGTCCACCAAGAAAATACGAGTTGAAAATCGCCATGTTCTGAGCCACCAGTTCTCTTCCTTCGGGCTTCTCCTCTGAAAGATTAAACGCCCGATATACTCTTTTATCTTGGTCAGGCTCAGAGTCGGTGTCCAAAAGCATGATTATTTGATAAACATATTTTAACTCCGGCGCATTTTTAATAACTACTTCGGCCAACATACCAGCATCGCCCGGGACGGTTTTATCTTCAACGCCTTTCCTGTTATATACAAATCCAACAATTGGGCATGTTACATATGCATCGATATATGATTTGAAAATTTTGAAATTAGCGTGCTGATCTCTGTCCGGAACATTACCTGCAAGCTCACACAAATCTTTCCAATAATTTGCATGCTTACCGGAAATCTTAAAGTCTTTATTAAACATAATCACACCTCCGCCCGAACAATATGGGTGCTGGTTTCGATTTCATTGCCGTCTGCGTCTGTATCCTTTGAAATCAAATAGCTCATACCGACGAAGCCCGCAAGGTTGTCCGCAGCATAATCCCAGTCTTTTTTCATTACAGCCATTATTACCTGGTTAGCAGTGTTCGGCAGGATTTGGCAAATGTTGTTGATGTGTATTTCATCAACATTTGAGAAGGGCGCATCCATTACGATGGGATATTCCTGCCCCAGCTGCATTTCCGCATCATCCAAGATTTTATCCTTGGCCATGGAAACAAGGCTGGCAATAAAAGCAAAACTCTTTACAGCCTTCAGACCGTCAGACTCTTCCGTTTTCACGTCGGTGTAGCGTACACGGTATTTGTCATCTATCGTGATAGATCTTTCGCCGTGGTACATCTTAGAGAAGTTTTCGTTCACGCGATTTTGAAGCTGGGTACGGACCGTGGCTTCTTTCTGCTGATATGTTTCGTTGATCCAATCATAAACCGCTTCAGAATACGCAATTAACCGAGCGATTTTCTGATTCTTTTTACTGCTCTTTGCGAACTTCTCAATAGTGGCCTCGCAATTTCTAATGTTTTCTTTACACCGACCGATATGCTGGACCGCAAGTTCGAAATCCGCTTTAGCTTCTCTGTACTTTGTTGCAGCGTTCTTCCGTTTAGCTTCGATGGCGCTTGCATCAGTATCATCTACAATTATGTCAGACTGAGCATCCCACGCATCTTGTAGCTCGCCAATAGTCCTTTGAATAATTCGGATTTCCTTGTATCTATCTTCGAGTGTTTCCAGGTATCTTCCGGTTCCAGCCAAATATCCTTCGGCCTTATTTTTATAGTTCATGACAACCGCGCCTATTGCCTCGGGAGGTAATTTCCGACGTTCTTCCATTACCATCTCATAAGGTAAACTACCAGGTAACAGGTGCGTACCGCAAATGCACCGCTTACGTTCTATGAGATAATCGATAGCATCTTGGTCCATACCCGGGACGCATTCAGTTGTCTCTTTTACGCTTTCCAGCAGCTCGAGGGATTGCTTAATTGCAGGCATACCAAAGAACGAAAACGGGCGCGAATTAAAAGCTCTAACCATCGCCTGCACAGCAGTTTCTAGTTTCTGTTTCTCAGCGTTAAGTGTTTTTTCCAACCGATCACGTTCAGCTTTTGCCTTCTTTACCTGTTCGATATCGCTACGAGCAAGATCCGCGGCATGCTTTTTCTCTTCATCGCCCCAATACTGCATTTGCTGTTCAGCGTTACTCTTGTCTTCTTCATAAACTGCAAGTTGCTGATTGTAGGTTTCGATGGCGTCGCGGGCGCGTTGTGCACTGGCATCACCGCTTGTATCGATGCTTGCCTGGAATGACTTCAACACCTTTGACAGATGGTCCCGCGCATTTTCAAGAATATCAAGGCCCATCAATCCCCGGACGGCTTTAGTCAGGTCAGTACGATTGGCTATGCCAGAAATTCTTTCACCGCCGAAGAAGAAATAGTCTGACAGGTCACGAGGAAGTACCCTGTCCATAGATTCGTTAATGTTCGATCTGTCAATAGGGGTCTTCGTCTGGCCGTCATTCTGAAGATACACTAATGATAGTTGCTCTTCAGGTTTCTTCTGCAATGCGACTTCGATCCCATCGCTACTCTTTTTACGTTCCGTACAAGTGTAACGGTGGGTACGTTTGATCGTATACACTTTCTCGTCGTGAGTAAATGTTACCGCTACCCACGTTTCTTGGCGATCACCAGTATTCATGTTTGCGCGGACGTCACTATTAAGGAGTACAGGATCGTCAAAACCGTTCTTCCCATACAAGCACCATTCGAAAGCCCTTACGAGAGTCGTTTTGCCCGACGTGTTTATACCGACAAGAACAGTAACATTCTTGTGTTTGTCCGTGGAAAAGGTAACTGTTTGATGACCGACATACTGACGGAAATTAAACATCTCCAGCTTGTTGATAATCACCTTTTTTCCACCTCCGCTGTAATCATTTTTTTGATCTTATCTTCCATCGCGGAATTTGATTCTTTTTTTACCTCATTGTCGGTTTCCATCTGCAATATTCGCAGCTTGATTGTATTTAATTTCCGCTCGTCAAGCTCTAAATTCTGCTCCATCGTAATCCTCCTCATAATCTAGCTCATCGCTATCAATACCATACGTGTCTTCAATGTCTGAAATAAGCTGGTGGGAATCGCGTGAATTCAGTGAAATGTCACCGAATTCTATCAATCGGCTTAGTTCTCGCTTGGCTAAGGCCCTTCCACACTGATAATCGCTGCTAAACTGGTCAACTTCATCTAAAGGCTTGATCAGCGTGACGAAATCATAGATGACGGCATATGGCTTATGTGGAGCCAAGCGCAACACTCTGCCTCTACGTTGAATATACTCTTTAGGATTCGTCGTGCTTGCGAGGATAAATGCAGTTTTAATGCTGGGGATATTGACACCTTCGTCCAGACATTTAATAGCGACTATCGCTTGATAAGGATCGGCTTCGGCAAATCGATGCTTGATTACTTCGCGTTCGGCAGCTGATTCGCTAGACGTAAAGTGTGTAACTTTCATTTTCAGATCGTTGCCAAGCAGCTTTGATACGGCCACGATCTGGCGCTCACCTTCATCATCGGTCTCGAAAGAGTCCGTTTCATAAGTTGCAACTTTTGTAGCACCACAGTAAACAAGGATATGGGTATCATCCTTATATTTCTCAATGGTTTTACGTAGCGCGGGCAGTTTCTGTTTTGCACCTGCAACCACTCTGGCTCGTGATAATAGCAAGCGTTTGCCTTTTTCCGTGATCTTCAATGACCCGTCTTTCCCTTGATGACATTCCTTGGATATTTTATAGGAGAGGTCCTTATATGTCTCAAGTTCATCTTCATCAAGGTAGACAACAATTGGGTAATAATAATACGGGGTGAGCTTACCTTCTCGTATGGCGCGTTCCAGATCGTATTCGATACACTTTTTCCCGAAGTAGTTCTTCAAAATCAAGGTGCCAGCTGGATCGCCGTGGCGTTCAAGCGTTGCAGAAAGAGCAAGCCTGTATTCGAATTTTGGGTTTAAGCTCAGGCTTAGATGTGCGCTACCAAAATTATGCGCCTCGTCAACAATGAGTAGGGTGTCCGGGCCTAGCGAATCAAGTGTCCGTCTGACAAATTCCGATGAGAATGTCGCGTTAGTCGTAACGAAGCAAAAAGTATCAATGATTCCTAATTGGAAATCAAATACGTCGTTTTCTAAGCGTTTTTTCCAATCTCTTTGCTGTGAAGAAGAATAACCGATAGTGGGGCGCATATTGAATTTAACAATATCTTCTACCCACTGCTCAACTAAGTGCTGATATGGGGCGACGATGATTACAGCGAGACGGTGTTTTTCTTGATATAAGCGAACAACCGCACCCAATCCTGTGTAGGTTTTACCAGTTCCGGTTGCCATATCAAAGATGCCGCGGAAATCGTTGTCGGCCCAACTTGAAATGGCATCCAATTGATATTCATGAAGAGCGACACCAGTAGGAATTGCCGGAACACCAGCTTGAATCGGTTGAAGCTCTAGCAAATCTTCCTGTTCGAATAAATCGAGCTGTTCGTCGTTTCCTGCTTTTTTCGCTTTTTCATACGGCTTAAGCCGGTCTTTTACAATCTTTGGAAATTCAATTACTGTAATGTTTTCCTCTCTGCCAGCCCACAAGGAGTCAAAGTCCTCTTCCAGATCTAGGACTCTTTGCGTATCCAGCTTGTCAAGCGAGTTGAAAACAACTATGGATTCGTAATTGTTATGAAAGGCGTTTATTGTTTCGTTCATCGATCCGGTGAATGCGATTTTATTACCGGATTCATCGTAGATCACGCCTATCTTCTCGTGATACATTCCAGAGCTTTTTTTCGGTGGAGTAAATGCAACTTTGATTTCTAGAATGCCCGAAGCAATCAGCTGAGATAACCACCCTAATCTTTCGCTATCGGAGGAATTCTGTGGTTCACGAAGTTCTCTCAAAAGAGCGTTACAAATAATGTTTCGTTCCTCATATCCTTTACTAATTGCTTCAATGTCTTCTGCCGATAACAATGGTGAAACAATAAATTTGATTTTACCACCGTTTTTAACTAGCCCGGATATTCCTTTGGAGAGCTCCACCAGCGCGGTAGAAGAAAAGAAACCAACTGCTCTTTTGTAGAGAACAGACTTCTTCAAAACCGGAAGGTAGAATTCCTTTACGATATCATTCTTATTAGTTTTGTAGTTTCTCTGGATATCTAGTTCTTCATATCCCATAACAGCAACCTCTAATTAAACCACCTGATAATCGAAATCACTCAAAGCATCCCGAGCGCTTTCACCATCTTCATCGGCAATTTTTACGCATACGCCACAGTATGCTTTATCTTGCACAGGAGTTGGATCAATGGCGGTGGATATTCCTCGCTCTTGCAGAATTTCTTCTGCGGCGAAAACATCAGATGTCCTATAAAACACGAAATGCATTATCAGGCCTCCCGGAGCAATTTCAATAAATAGTCAATTTCTTCGTGGGTGTTAAAGTTGTTTAAACTAATACGCACAGCCCCGGTTTTTACAGTTCCTATCGTTTTGTGGGCAAGAATCGCACAGTGAATTCCACCCCGGACGCACACACCGTGCTGATCCAAGAACGACACCACTTCACTTGAGGGCTTGCCGATGACATTTATGCAAATCGTGGGGACACGAGCTACGTCCGGGCGTATTACTTCAATATTCGGCAAGGCAGTCAAGCCAGATATTAAGTGCTGCATTAGCGCGTTCTCAATAGTGCTGATTTCGGTGTGGTGCTCAGATAAATAATCTAGCGATGTCTTTAGTGCCCATATTGATGGCATATTAAGGGTTCCGGCTTCATACCCGTCCGGATATATAGCCGGATTGGTGTATTCCTCTCCGTGAATTCCAGTACCACCTTGGACAAGCGGCTTAAAAGACAGCTCTTCAAGAGAACATAACCCGCCAACACCTGGTAATCCTAGGAGGTCTTTGTGGCCGGTAAAGGCAAGAAAATCTATATTGTCTCGCGCCATGTTAACTAGCATTTTGCCCCCGCCCTGCGAAGCATCAACAAATACTTGGATCGAATTCCGTTTACATACTTCTGCAATATCCCGGTTAAAAACTATTTGTCCGGTTAGATTGCTTGCAAGCGTAATGGCAACTAGTCTGGTGTTGGGGCGAAACATTTTCCGTATCGCTTCGGGGTTTTGCAGCACTTCTTCGGGAAATACTTCATATTGTATTTTCTCTTGCTGCATGAGTGAATGCAGCGGCCGTAATACTGCGTTGTGTTCAAACGGGCTGATCAGAACATGATCGCCTTCGTTCAAGAAGCCGTTGAAAAACAAGTTTATTGCTTCTGTTGAGTTTTTTGTAAAAACAACATTAGTTTTGTTGGGGCAACCAAAAAAGCCCGTCACTGTTTTCCTACTCTGATAGAGCATTCTCGAAGCTTGAATTCCAAGGGAATAACTGCCTCTTCCAGGGCTCGCGCCAACTTCTCGTACGAAATCTACGAATGCGGATAAAACAGCTTCTGGTTTTGGCCTGGATGTTGCTGCGTTATCAAAATAAACCATTTAGATGCACCTTCTTTACATATCTTCGTTATCTATTGGTGCGTCCTTTTTCCCGGCAAGGACCTGGCACGTAATGCAACCGTTGTAGAACTTAGCAATGCATCTGGAGCATTCCGACAGATTCTGCTTGCATTTGCTCTCGTCAATAACATATCGTCCGGAGCCGATTGTACTTATTGCGCCATGGGGGCAGACAGAATCGCACGCCGAGCAGCGAATACAGTATTGGTATTTCCGCAATTGACATTTGAGACGATTTACTATCAGCTGGACATCCGTTCCCTTGGTGGGTAGTACCTTCAAGACGGGTGTACCCCAGGATATAACTATGTCACATACTTTACGCCTTGGATAAACAGTATTGCCAGCAGAATCAGTGATTTCCTTTTCTGTCACAGTGATATATGTTGCATCCTGCTTATCAAACACCTCAAGCTGCCCGAACGGTTTCAGAAATTCTATGACATTCCTGTTGAGCTTTTTCTTGATTATTATATTTCTGGCACGATCAGACAAATTACACGCCGTGTCTGTAATAGTAACATTTCGGGTTTGCAGGCCGCTCGCACCTTTTCGGGTCTTCCATCGTCCATTGCTGATGTAATCTTCGATATCCTCTTTCCCGGTTTTGGTGGCGAAATCTAGTAGCATGGCGTTCCATTTTTGCGTCAACTGCGGGTAATAGATTTCTGTGAGCATCATTGACCACTCAGAGTTGTTTGGGCAACACCAGCAACCGACTCGTTTATATCCCCATTTATATGCGTCATTAAAGGCTATCCCTTTGAAAAGGATATACAACCATACGTCGCTATCCGACCATTCGATTATTGGCATAGCATTAATCTGCGACCCGATTTTAGAATGGTTTTGTGTCCGTTCGTAATTTCGGCGCTCTTTTGATTCGCTGTGCCTTATTCCTAAAAATGTTAAGCTATTACCGTTTAAGTTCTGGTATTCAGAATTCAGGTTGCTGGTTTTGAAAATGGTACAGCACCATCTCTCAAATTTGCTGGGTGGCCCGAACACATTACACAACTTAAAGAAGTCATTGTCGGTTTCGCTCGGAATCATCGGAGTGAAGCGATTTTCTTTCCGGAATGCATCTTCGACATAAGCGTGTGTACACGGGAACTCCAGAGTGGTGTCGCCGAAGTAATGAATAATTGATTCGCTCTGAAGCGCATCGCGGACTATGCGGCTTACAACAGTGGAGTCTTTCCCTCCAGAAAACGATACAGTCGGCATGTAGTTAATTGTGGGATCGCTTTTCAATTCCGATACCAAGTCAACAACGTACTGCTCTGCCTCATAAACAAGCTCTTTTAAGTATTGCTCATTTGCTGCCAAAAACGTATCCAGATCGGGAATGGTAACGTCGTCAGAAATATCGTTTCGGAGATGTTCAGCTATTTCCAGATGCTTTTTCTTCTTGTAAAACTCTGTATATGGTAGCTTAGTACGTTTTCCGTCGATGAGGTAATAGCTGCTTCCTAGATACCATACGCTTTTGCCACGCACGTCAACGTCAAGAATATAGGAAAGAAGTTTTTTCTCCTGAAAGAACACAGGATTGCAAACACCTGTTGTAGACAACGGTTTACTATGGGTGCCGCAGAGGGGGCATATTTCATTTTTTATTATTGGTACCTGACAATTTGGGCACCAGTAAACCGTGTTTGCCATTTCCTATTTTCCTTCCATAAGGTCATTTAGAATTGATAGTAACACCTGTACCTTGTCATCGTATGTTACAGCAAGGCCGAAATTACTAAATGTAGAGTTGATTTTGTTCTTGATAGTCACGCCAATATCCGTTAGACCGCTATTATCAAAAACTACGGTTCTTTCCTCTCCGGACGAAGTGGTAAGCGTCATTTTTGTCTCTTCGTTTTGCAGGCCCGCCGTCGCATTGTATGCAGAAAGCTTTACGCTGATCTCGCCGAGCCGACTTTCGAATTCATCCCTGTGATTGTCACTCCAGTAAGAAATGTCTATGCCAGATAGTAGCTTCGCCAGCTGGCAGAGCAAATGATAATCCGGGCAATCCTCCTTGAGCTTACCAACATAATCAAGGAAAGCGTTTGTGTAGTAATCAAAGCTCTTTATACGCTTTGATTCCCATTCGGTAGCATACTTTCGAAGCAATGAGCCCGCCAGAGGAAGATCGAAATCGAGAGTAAATGTTGAACACAATACCCGTTTCAGATCTTGGCACAAAGTATTTAGCGCACCATCAAGTTCCGCTTTGCTGTCACAAATGCTCCTGATGCTCGCTTCGAAGGTACCGGTCAGGTCTTTTGCCTCTTCGAAAAAGAAATGTGTATAGCTTGTATGGCTGCGTTCCATCAGTTGGCGGTAACGCTGAGTGGCGTCGGACACGTAGCGAGTAGTTGTCCGGGAGAATTTTGATACGCTCTTATAATGCGACAGCATGCCATCATATACAGCTTTCAGACGATTTCGGGTAAGCTTTGATGTATCGATCTTTTGCTGGAATGTGTTCTCAAGAGCATCGACAAATGCCATCTCTTCTTTGGTCCAAACCGCCACTGTGAAGCAAAAGTCTCCAGGCCGTTTTACAATATCTTCGAATAACTCGGCAGACAACTCTTGCTCTGAACCGTGGCTAGAAACAATAAGCGTTTTTTTGTACTGAACCAGGAAGCAGGCAATTAGCAAGGAAATATAACCATCGCGTAGACCATACGGAGAGGCTTTTAATTCCGCGTACAGGTCCGCAAACGCAATCGTATTATTCTGCGCTTGAGTTATATACTCCTCGAGCTTTTGCTTCACCGCTGTCTGTGGTCTCCTACCGGTGACAGTAGAGTTCAAAGTCAAATCATCATCGAATGATACGAACCCATTTTTGCATAAAACAGATCTTACTGTAATGTAATCCGGAGAGAGATATTGTAGGCCATAGTACGGCTCGGTGTTATTTTCCTGGAGCAAGCATCTTATCGCATTTTTCTTTGCGGATGCCATACTTCCGGAAATGGTGTTTTTATTAATTAACTCATTATTTACTATCAGTGTGTCTGGGTAAGCCCGGAACATGATAGCGGACGCGAGATCGGAGAGCTGGCCCATAGTCTGAATATCCGGCAGAATCTCGCCATTAGCAATAATGGTCGAATACCCCGGCGAGAAACTTTTCCAAATACTAATTTGTTCCTCAACCGCTGCGACAATTTCACGAATATGGTACTGTAGTTCCTTCGCAAATGCCGGGTCTTTCGCATTGTACTTTGAGGTTTGTGTTTCAAGATATTTAGCTGCGATGTACTTTTTTACTAGCTCAGCAAGTATTTGCGGTTCAGTGCAAAGCCAAATAATACAACGATCAAAGCAATCGGAAGAGGCAATAACATCATCTATTACCGTGTCGTCAGCCCCCAGGAGCAGGACTAAGGCACCGTCGTAGTATTTTCCGAGCTTTTGGGTTAATAGCTTGCCCGACAGTTCTGATGTTGAAGCGAAGACAGGGGCGAATACTCGCGTAATGCTGTATTCACGGTTGTAGGTGTGAGGATAGAGTACGAAATTGACAAAGTTCTCATTGAGCGCTTTTACAACTGCATCATCGGAAACACGCAAAGCCTCTTCTTCGATCATCCCGCCCACGTCAAAGATACTAGCATCGAAGAATTCGTACTGCTGATACAAGCCAGAATATTTCAAAATTTTCTGTTCACAAAGAGAGCTCAGTGCTTCCTTGATGAGATTGGAATCAGCATCAATCGATTTTTCTATCGTGTTGCTATCGGCGGAAAGTGTGCTTGTGTCGTTAATAATTCCTATAGTGGCGACGACCTTTAACACTCGCACACGAATATCGTTGCTGTATTCGTCAAGGTTTCCTTTGGCCAGCGCCGACTGAAGGCGCTTGTACCATTCAAAGGTATCGTCGCTTTGTACAGACTTAATACTCGGTTCAAAATAATCGAATATTTCGTCTATTCCTACATAGTGGAATTCATCAATGGGCATCTGTGCCAAGAAGCGATACAAGCTGTTCGGCTCCTTGCCTGCCAGGTATGTAAAGAATGTCCTGTCATTTTGAGCGACTTTTTTTGACAAGCGATCCAAAGCATATAACGAAAACGGATGCAATGGGAATGCGGCTTCATAGGGGTTTTCATCGCCTTGCCGAATGCTATACCCGCGAAAATCGATAGCGGTTGAATACATATCAGCCAAGTCACGCATGAATGTCAATTTGAAATTGCTCCAAACGGGCTCATTCTTTAGCAGGACGCTTCTGATAATATCCAAGCTTTGATCCTGCTTGCTGTTAATGGAAAAAGCCTTATATCGCCCTTCAACCTTTTTCCATTCAGCGGATACGCTTTTGCTATGATGTTCTGTGTACTGACTAATCTCCTTGTGCGAAACCAGAATAATGTGATTATTACCATCGCAATGGTCACAGTATTCCGCGAAGTCTTGTACGGCTTTCACGCGGATTTTTTTGAGGTTGTCCTCGATGTAACGACCGAATTCGTCAAAAATGAATACAATACCGCTATAATTTTCTTTTATTGCGTCATTAGTTTGATTCAGGATTTCAAACATATTTGAGGCTTCATACACAAATTTCACACCATAAGTCATGGCCTCAAATAGTTTATTAAAGCTTTTTTCGGCTTTAGGATTGAGCAACTCTAAGTTTCGGGTCAGCTCATCAAGATCAAGCTTTGCCGCTTTGCATGCTTGCGCAAGCCTGTCTGAAGACTCCTGTGAGCTCTGCCACTGACGAAGGAGACTAGAGGCTTGGTCAAAAAACGTTTTATAATGAATACTAATCCCAAGTGCATCAAGTTTCTTCTTAAGTGAGAAATAGATGCAACGATCGAAGTCATCAAAATCGAATACTATTGGCACTACGAGCATGGGTTTGCGTTCGACCGTTTCCGCAAAGGATTTAATATCATATGCTAGAGCCTCATCGTATTCTTTTACCCGGCTAAGGAACGTGCTAAACGCCACGCCGGTTGTAAACGATTTTTCAAGGATCTGCGCAAGGACGGTTAAAAAATGCGATTTTCCGGTACCGTATGATCCATACAGTATTCTTGCATGGTTATAAGGGTGAGCTCGCGTAATATCGAGGAAATACTCCCGCAACAAGGTTATCGACGTTTCGTTTGGTATATAACGCAAAAGCTTCGTGTCAGTTGTAATATCAAATTGTATGTTAGCAGAATAGGTGTATTCACCTTCCTGCCGAATTAATTCAGCATATGACATACGCTATTACCGTCCAATTCTATGGTAATGATCTGCAAGTATTTCTTCTGTGTCAATAGGGAAGATTTCGACATAGCGGCTCCCGAAATTGTTGACCAGTCGAAGATACCCTGCATTTTCAAGCCGCTGCAAAAGCTCAAGCATGACCGGAAAGCTAATGTTCATGTATTTACCAACCTGGCCCGGGTTTTCCAAAAGAGTCGAAATGCTTATTTGCCTATTCTCAATAAGATGATCTCTATTATCAGCAAGAATTGAATACAAGAAAATGTCAACGGGTATTTCCTGCGCTGCAAGTTTGCGCTTTTCGAACACCCCTCGTCCTTTATACTCGATTAAGTGTAATGGTGCAAAAAAGGGGATAGTATCTTCTTCAAGCACTTTTGAAAGAGAAAAGGCTTGTTCGCTTACATAAGTGTTCTTAAAGCAGTCAAATTCCTTTGCCACAGCTTTAGAAGTATATGATGTTCCTTCACGCTGAAGATAAGAATAAAAAGAATCGGAAAAAGTATTCTTATCAAATTCGGTATCTGCTAAGACGTTAAAAGCCCAGTACCAAGCAGTAGCTTCATCTTCGTTAATTGCCAAATTACGATGTAAGAGCCATAGTGTGCCCACGTCAGTGCAGTAAATATCGTTCTCAGCGATAAGCTGCCCAAGTGGGGTCAGTGCGTGACATATTCCTTGTTGGTCCTTCCCCTCCGTTGCAAGCCCCAAAACGGTAACCCAATAGCGCATGGACTTTATCATAACTCGACCTACGCCGATGGTATCAACCGCCAACAGCTCATTGTTTGGAGAATATATATGATCGTCCTTCTGGATGGCATCTATTGCTTTTGTTGGCCAGCCATTACGAATATAGAAAGACCCATGTTTATTTATCTGCATAGCACTCTGCCCCTAGTTTCTAAAAAATTGTATAAGTCAGATTATTAATAATTCACTCGGCGCTTGTAGCATCATTAGGTATTATTTCCATGATATCGCCGATGTCCGCATCAAGAGCCTGACATATTTTCACAAGGACATCCATGCTGACATACTGTCCTTTCGATAGTTTTGCAATCGAAGCAGGGCTCAGTCCCGCGGCCTCTTGCAAATCTTTTTTTTTCATTTTTTTGTCAATCAGCAACTTGAAAAGCTTGTTGTAAGAGACGTCCATAGCCGGATCCTTTCTTTTCCGTGAAGAAACATAAATATATATGTTACAGTATACCACGAAAACTTCACGAACGCAATGAATTCATACTCATCTGTGAAATAATATTTCAGCAAATTGAAGAAAAAGCCGGATGGGTGCTATGGCGAGGTACATATATGTACTTTTATCATGGCTAGACGCCGTTTGTAAATTCAATATGTTCGATAATGCCTTGTGCCAGTGCGCATCTGCGCACCAAACTAAAGAAAGAGGTAGGGATTGTGCCATTCGTGATACCATCGCAAACCCTACCATTCTTTCTCAATATGCAATTATGCTGGTCGATGCAGTATTACGCGATCTCCCATACAAAGGTAGCAGTGTCACTGACGTCGATATCGTCGGGTTCAAAGTCGATTGACTTAGCCATCATCATTGGTGCCGCCATACACTCCTCGGCCATATCATAACGGGTATTTGAGAAGATGTTTAGTTCACCCCAATTATAGTCAATGGACAACAAGTCACCCATCTTCTTTCCGGATGCTTCGCAAAGGATTTCTGCCTTCCGGCGAGCATTCATTGTTGCGGCCCTAAGCATTTCTTCGTTAATGGTCGTAGGGTCTTTCACCGTGAATGCTATAGACATTTGTGGATGCGCAGTGCAGCTTCCAATTGCAGAAAGGGCTTTAGAAAGCTGGTCGGCCTTAAAGTCGAATTCGATCTTCAGATTGTGGGATACCACATAACCGCGGAACACACTTTCGTAGCTGCCATCCTTCTTGCGGATGCTGTCATAGTCGGTTCGGACGTTGAAGTTAGTGGTTTTCAACGCTTCTTTTTCAAATCCGGTAGCTACAAGCGTTTCCGTGAGGAGAGTAATATTCTCTGCCGCGTGCTCCATGGCCTTGCTGTACTCCTTGTCCGTCGACTCCAGCGCCATCGAAATAACTACATAATCCGGACGGGCAGACGCATTCCCGATACCTTTTACTGTAATTGTTTTATTCATATCTTGCTCCTTATTCCTTTATCAGCAGCTCGGTGTGATTCTGGAAAGTCGCTCCAGCCACCTCTGAACTGATCCGTTGTCAATGAATTCCTCGAATGTCCCGTTACTAAAATGATCTGCTCTGTATGCCGCGACAAGCAAGGCAAGGATCGTGACGGCATCGAGAGTATCTGCATCTGCTCTAGACATAGAATCTAGCGACCATTCAATGCCGTGTTTTTCCAGTATGTCTTCGTAGTGAATCAGATCGAGTTCCTTGTTGTTCTGGGCTACATAGTCAATATCTTCTATGAGAAACCGCTCAGCGTATCGGCACGATGACCAGTCCTGGATGCGCAGATATTTTGTTAATAATCTGCAGTCTGGTATCTTCACTTCGTTTAGCTTAGCAAGGATTTGCTTGCCTTGCTGGACCATATCACGATTAGTTGATACGAACACTATGCTGATATCATATCCCGGGTTCTCATTGATAAAATCCTTGCATGCGGAAAGAGCAATCTTCCACGCTTCATCATGAGGGTAACCAAAAATACCAGACGATATTAAAGGGAACCCGATAGAACGGCAATGGTTATCCATGGCTAGCTTGAGCGATTCCTTGTAGCAACTGTATAGCTGCTCCGGCTCACCATTCATGCCTCCGGAATATATCGGGCCAACCGCATGGACAATGTATTTTGCGTTTTTCATATCGCAAGCGGAAGTTATTACGGCCCCGCCCGTTTTGCAGTGACCATACTTAGCGCACTCTCTGGCGAGCTTGCTGCTCCCGGCCGCGCTGAAGATTGCACCGCACACACCACCGCCTTCAGCTAAACTGGAGTTTGCTGCATTTACAATTATATCGGTGGATATATGCGTAATGCTATTTTTGTGAATTTCTATTGAGCTCATACTCGTACCCCTCCTGCATTATTGCTACGCTCGCTTATGCAACTCGCCTCTCGACAAACCAGCGGCCTATATTATTCCCGGTCTGATTGGTGCTACGCTCAAAAAACAGGTAGCTCCGCTTTCCGCGAACGACGATTGTGTATCTGTCGCCCTGGCCCCCAGCTTTCATAGCTGCGGCTTGCCGGATATCAACTACGCGGTCAATCTCGTAGGTCACGCCATCCTCCCAGATAATCTCCCTGGGAAGCATCACGCCGTCCTCTCTGAAATCAACCTTTACTTGAACATACACTTTTATGCTTTTTCCAGTATCCATCAGAACTTATCTCCCAGAACAGCTCCGCAACCTTCTTCATTTCTGCTTCAGGTGTTACCGGAGCATCGCCGAAGTTAATGTGGGTGTTATCCTCACCCCAGCCGCACAGGAAGAACGTCTTTTTTTCTGTAAGCTCGGAGGTCGCATAGAAATTGCTGCCGCTGAGCCTGCTAAAGCAAAAATAAACGGCTCTGCAATTCAGCGGTTCTTCCGGTTCAGGCATAAATACCCGAATAATAAGGACCGAATCATTACCTTTGTCAAAGACCTCATGGTCCTCAGAAAAACACTCTTCCGTATATGGGCATTCATAGCCGGGCGTCTCTTCGCCCAGCTCTTTATATAATTCGATCATCGCAGGGCTGGGGTTATCCATGAAATCAAGGATAACTCTCGGACCTGCGCTAAATAGCGCATCCCGCAGGGCAACGTGCTCCACAAGATAGCGCACGGAATCATTGACCATTGCGCTCTCTCCTTTGCAGAACGTATTCCTCGATCCTTTCCCAATCTTCACCGTTCATGAAGAACTCAAAGGGTCTAATGCCAAGTCCAGCACATATACGTTCAATAGTGTCGACAGACAATTGGCTACCACGTTTTCTTGCCGTATGCAGCGTCGAATAGTTAATATCGCTTGCTTTCGCAAGGTCGAACAATGTCGTCTCGTGGTCGGCGAGCAGCTCGTCCAGTCTCTTCATCGTGTCCATGAACAATCCTCCTTTTCCAGTGTCACCCTGATTTTATCAAAGGAGATGTCCAAAAAAACGGACTTTACTTGAGGACGCGGCCAACTACCTGAAAGTTTGCGTTCGGAGATATTACCTTCGGTGCATATGCCTGGTTATAAGAAATCATAACCGGCTGCATGTGACACACACCATAGCTGTCGGTAAAGGCCTCCGGATCGTCGGGCTCCTGTTCATCGTAGACCTTAATATAGCCATCCCCATCGTAGACGAAGATTCCTACCTCTCCCGGGCGGATTTCGCTGCATTCCTGCACCCACACGATTTGGCCATCGTTATAAACGGGCATCATACTGTCGCCAGATACACGAATGCCGAACTCAGCACCTGCGGGGACAGAGTCTTTCGGGAAACTTACCATCTCGAAGTTTCCTTCATCAAGAAAAGCACCGGTACCAGCGGATGCAGGCAGATAGCTAACCGGCATGTCGATATACACGATATTGGCCGCATAGGTTCGGGGCGCATATTTCCCGGACGCAACCAGATCGGCTTTGTACTCAGCCAGCTTTTTCATGCCAGCTTCATTCAGATCGGATGCCTCACCGGCAGCGGTAAAGTAATCCGGGGAAGTGATACCCAGGGCTTTGCAAATGGCAACCAACTGGTATGAGCTTGGAACAGAATCGCCGACTTCCCACTTGCTGATTGATGTGGGACGAATTTCTACACCGTGCGCACCGAGTATCTCACTGAGATTGCTGAGGCTCAAGCCCAGGGAGCGGCGCTTTTCAGATATACGTGCTCCAATAACATTATTCTCACGCTCGTCCGCGGCATTGTATCCTTCGCTTCTGAGCATGTGAAAGGGCGTAATTTTTGCTTTGATAGGCATAGCATAACCCTCCTTTTATGCCATGATTATATATAAGGAAAACATTCTTGTCAATAGTAAAATCGAATGTCGTTCGACAAATGCGCACTTGACCGCGAATATTATGAGATATATAATCTTCTCACAGTCCGCAGTGAGGAGGTGATTATGGTGGCAGAAAGGCAGACTATATTGCACAGCGATATGAATTCGTTTTATGCCTCGGTTGAGGCGATGCTAGATCCCAGCCTGAAAGGCAAGGCCATTGCTGTATGTGGAGCGACTGAGGATCGTCATGGCATCGTCCTGGCAAAATCCGAAAAGGCAAAGAAATGCGGTGTTAAGACCGGTATGGTTAATTTCGAAGCGCGGCAGAAATGCCCGGACCTGATACTCGTACCGCCCCAATACGATCAGTATCTGAAGTATTCCAAGCTAGCGCACGAGATTTACTACCGTTACACCGACCAGGTTGAACCCTTCGGCATGGATGAGTGCTGGCTCGACGTGTCCCACTCCGTCGTCGGCAGCGGCCTCACCATCGCAGAAGAAATCAGGCGCTCGACCCGTGAAGAGCTCGGCCTTACCGTGAGCATCGGGGTTTCATTTAATAAAATCTTCGCCAAGCTAGGCAGCGATATGAAAAAGCCGGACGCCATCACCACCATATCACCCGATGACTTTAAGGAGAAAGTGTGGCCCCTTCCGGCCTCCGATCTCCTTTATGTGGGCAGGTCGACCGAGCATAAGCTTTCCGGGTTTGGCATCCACACCATTGGTGAGCTTGCTGCCACGCCACCCGAAATGCTCAAGCGATGGTTCGGAGTAAACGGTATAAAGCTCTGGCATTACGCAAACGGAACAGACAACTCCCGGGTGATGCACAAAGATTTTGTGAGCCCGGTCAAGTCCATCGGGCACGGTATTACATGTGTGGCCGACCTCAAAGACGAAGAAGAGGTCTACAGAGTGATGCTGGAGCTCTCCCAGGACATCGGGCACAAGCTGCGCGTTAATGGCTTGATTGCCGCAGGCGTTCAGGTTTGCGTCCGGAGTAATGACCTATCCGGCAGACAGTACCAGATGCAGTTTGACACCCCTACCCGGAGCCCGAAGGAGATCGCGGATACTGCTAGAACCCTGTTTAATAAGCAGTATCAGTGGACAACTCCCGTAAGGGCCGTAACGGTCAGGGCGATCAATCTCCTGCCGCAAGCGATCCCGGTCCAGACGACCATCTTTTCCGACCCCGAGCGACTTGAACGGATAGACCGTTTGGAAACGGCGATTGAGGATATTCGGCGAAGGTACGGTAAGCACTCCATTATCAATGCGACTCTGCTTGGCGACCTAAAAATGCCCGGCGACAACCGATGCGAAGTTATCATGCCGGGTCTGATGTATCAGTAAATACAAAAATAATGCTGCTTCTATGAGAAAGGTAATGTAGGTTATTTTGGATAGTTTTGAGTACGGAGGTGGTCATAGAATGACAGACAATATTTTTGACGGCCTGCGCGGATACATTGAGTATCCCTGCGGATGCAAGGCAAAGATACTGGTATATAACGATGCGCACGGAACGACATCGATCCAGTGCCCGATCTGCAGAAAATACGCAGTGTTTAACTACGACAGCATGACCGCTGTTATGACAAAAGCCGCAAGAGGCGCGGTTCACACAATCAGATCACGCGAAAAATAATATCACTGAGCTATCGGGGTCCAAAGTAGACCACCACCCGCCAGGGTATGTGTTGTACAGAAACTGAAGGTACAACAATACCCTGGCATTTTTGCGTTTAAGGAGCATTTCATTGGAAGAAATTAGAGATTGCCGAGGGAAGCTTGTATGCATGGCAAACGGTCAGACCGGAGTCATCGAACGCCTCACCTCTAAAGACAGAATATATATTCTTCTCCCGGTTGGCGGGAAATTCGCATTTGAAACAAAAGATGCGTACACCATGATCGAGCGCATCAACGACAAACTGTTCTATGTGAACAGCTATCCCAACTAAACAAAAAGCAATCCGCAGAGCTGCGAGACGGCCAGGATTCAGTGACCTCCCTTGAGGAGGCATTGTATCCCGGCCGTTTTCTGTTTCTACGGATGTCCGGCCCCTGCGGATTTCAAAAATTCGAAGGAGCCGAAAACATGAAAATCAAGTATGAATTTGCAACCGAAACCATCTCCGTGGATGTTGACGACGAATGGGCAAACATCCTCATCGACCTCGACCGTGTTGAGTACAACAACGATCACGCTGAAACCCGCAGGCATTGCTCCCTGGACGAGTATGATGCAGACGGAAACCTTGTAGCGTCCGGAGTAAATATTGAAAACGAGTACCTGGCCCGGGAAGACCGCGAACGCCTGCATGCAGCCATCGAAGCGCTCGAACCTCGTCAAAGGCAGCTTATTAAAAGCTATTACTTTAAGCACATGGGTCTGGAGGATATCGCAAGGGACGAGGGCATCTCATTTCAGGCAGTCAGCCAGGCAATTCACCGGGCAGAAAAAAGACTAAAAAAAATATTATCTGACCGTTGAAAAGTGTGTTTCTCGTGGCCTACCTGTGAAGGGACTAAAAAATCAGCCCTTCGGAAAGGACGATGCAGGATGAAACACCAGCTGAATATTCGTGTTTCAAAAGACCCCCAGAGCGGCGGGATCGTGAGATGCAGAAATGTAACAATCCGCGAGAAACTGCTCACCTGGCTGTTGGGCCGAAAGGAAAAAGTAATGATCCTGGTCCCCGGAAACAGCGTTGACACGGTATCCATTGTGAACCTAGCGGAAGGAGGTACCGGCGGTGAGTAAGATTCAGCTTCTTTTGGATGTTGTCGAAGATCTCCGCTCCCTGGCAGAAAGTGTCCAGGCTGTCGCCAATGCCATGCTTCAGTCCGAACCCGAGGAAGCGGTCACATCTGAGCCCGCTCCTAAGCCAGAATTCAAGAAGACTGTGACGCTCGAGCAGGTGCGTGCTGTTTTGGCAGAAAAAAGCCACGACGGATATACCGACGAAGTCCGGTCCCTTCTCCAGAAATACGGTGCAGAAAAGCTGAGCGCCGTTGATCCCGAGAAGTACGAAGCGCTCTTAGCAGAGGCGGAGGTGCTTGGCAATGCCCCCTAAAGGACATGCTGTTCTCTCCGCATCATCTTCCCATAGATGGCTGAACTGTAACCCCTCGGCGCGGCTTGAACAGGAATTTGAAGACCGGGAAACTGAGGCGGCCGCTGAAGGTACAGCCGCGCATGCTCTTGCCGAGCACAAACTCAGGAAAGCCCTAAAAATGCGTTCTTCTCGTCCGCAGAGTCAGTTTGACTCGGATGAAATGGAAGAACACACCGACAGCTATGTAGAGTTTGTTTTGGAGCAGCTGGAGCGTGCCAAGCAGTACTGTACGGATCCAATGATCCTAATTGAGCAGAAGCTTGACTTTTCCTGTTACGTGCCGGACGGCTTCGGCACCGGTGACTGCCTGATAATCGCAGATAAAAGCCTGCATATTATCGACTTCAAATATGGCCTCGGAGTTCTGGTCGATGCATACGAAAACCCGCAGATGATGCTTTATGCACTCGGGGCGCTGCGTATCTTTGACTCCCTGTATGACATCGAAGAGGTGTCCATGAGCATCTTCCAGCCGCGCCGCGAAAATGTCAGCACCTGGTCAATCCCCGTTTCTGACCTCAAGCAGTGGGCTAAAGAAACGCTAAAACCGAAGGCCGAGCTGGCCTATGCCGGTATGGGTGACTATGTTCCCGGGACCTGGTGCCAGTTCTGTAAAGCAGCTGTGAAATGCCGAGCCCGCGTTGAAGCAAGAATGGAGCTAGCAAAATACGAATTTGCGCTCCCGCCCCTGCTCTCGGATGAAGAAATAGAGGAAATCCTCGGTAAACTTGATGACCTTACAAAATGGGCGAACGAAGTCATCGCCTATGCCCAGGATGCCGCAATTAACCACGGTAAGCACTGGACCGGCTTCAAGGTCGTCGAGTCCAAAACCAACCGCAAATACACAGATGAGGCTGCAGTCATAGAAGCTGCAAATGCGGCTGGATATCACGACATCTACAAAAAGAGTCTCATCTCCATCACCGAGATGGAAAAGCTCATGGGGAAGAAAACTTTCTCCGAGGTGCTCGGTGAATATGTGAAAAAGCCACAAGGAAAACCCACGCTTGTCCCGGCATCCGATAAGCGTCCGGCCATTATTACTACGGGTGCGAATAACGACTTTAACGAAATTACGGAGGAATAAGAAATGACTAATAACAAGAATTCGACAAAGGTTGTCACCGGCATCGTCCGCCTGTCCTACGAGCATGTATGGGAGCCCGCCAGCATCAATGGCTCCAACCCCAAGTACAGCGCCAGCCTGATCATCCCCAAGTCCGACAAGAAGACCATCGATGCGATCAACACCGCTATCGATAACGCGATTCGAGACGGTGCCGGAAAGTTCGGCGGTAAAATCCCCAACAAGGCGGCTCTGAAGCTTCCTCTGCGTGACGGTGACATTGAGCGTGATGACGAAGCCTATAAGGGCTGTTACTTCGTTAATGCCAATAGCACCTCTCAGCCCCAGATCGTTGATCGTGCTGTTCAGCCCATCCTTGATCGTGGCGAGGTGTATTCCGGTTGCTTCATTCGTGCCAGCATTAATTTCTATGCTTTCAACAGTAACGGCAATAAGGGCGTCGCATGTGGCCTGGGCAACATCCAGAAGGTCAAAGACGGCGAGCCCCTCGGTGGCCGCAGCTCTGCAGCTGATGATTTCGCAACTGATCCGGACGATGACTTCCTTTCTTAAATACACAGCTAGGGCGGTGGAGATAGTCTCTGCCGCCCCATCCCCTTGAAAGGAGTCCTGCTATGAAATCGTTGTCAATCGATATTGAAACCTATTCATCCGTGAACCTTGCCAAGAGCGGAGTATACCGTTATAGCGAATCTCCGGATTTTGAAATACTGCTGTTTGGCTATTCAGTTGATGGCGGCACAGTCCACGTTGTTGATTTTGCAAATGGAGAAAAACTGCCGGAGGACATTTTATCCGCTCTTACAGATAGCTCGGTATTGAAATGGGCGTTCAACGCTCAGTTTGAACGAGTGTGTCTCTCGAAATACCTCGGATACCCCGTCGGGAAGTATCTTGATCCCGCCGCCTGGCATTGCACCATGGTATGGTCTGCTGTCCTGGGCTTGCCCTTATCACTTGAAGGCGTCGGTGCTGTGCTCGGGCTAGAAAAGCAGAAATTGAAAGAGGGCAAAGACCTGATTCGGTATTTCTGTACTCCAGCAAAAAGCAAAGACGGAAATATGTTCCGGCACATGCCTAGCGATGCCCCCGACAAATGGGCGGTCTTTAAGGCTTATAACCTTCGAGATGTTGAAACCGAAATGTCCATACAGAGGAAGCTCTCCAAGTTCCCTGTCTCTGAGCGGGAGTGGATAAATTACTGCCTGGATCAACAGATCAATGACCGGGGCATCATGCTAGACATCCCCATGGTAAAACAGGCCATCAAATGCGATGAGCAGTTCAAACAAACGCACATGGATATGGCAAGGACAGTAACCGGGCTTGAAAACCCGAACTCCCCGGTGCAGCTGAAAGCTTGGCTGGCCGAGAAAGGAGTCGATGCTGAGTCGCTGTCCAAAGCGGCCGTTATGGAACTGCTGGATCGTGCCGAGGGGGAGGTCGAGCTTGCCCTGTCCCTCCGTCAAGAGTTGGCCAAGAGCAGCGTGAAGAAATACACCGCCATGGAGACTGTTGTCGGTGCGGATCAGCGAGCACGTGGACTGATTCAGTTTTATGGGGCTAATAGGACTGGCAGGTATGCAGGCAGATTGATTCAGGTGCAGAACCTACCGCAAAATCATCTCCCTGATCTTGATAACGTCCGGGAGCTTATTCGTACAGGGCGGTTTGACGCTGTTGAGATGCTCTATGATTCCGTTCCACTGGTATTGTCTGAGCTCATTCGAACTGCCTTTATTCCCAAGCCGGGCTGCAGGTTCTTTGTTGCAGACTTCTCCGCAATTGAGGCACGTGTGATCGCCTGGATTGCCGGGGAGCGATGGCGTCAAGATGTCTTTGCCAGCGGCGGCGATATTTACTGCGCATCTGCAAGCCAGATGTTTCACGTCCCCGTTGTCAAGCACGGCATCAACGGTCATTTGAGGCAGAAAGGCAAGATCGCGGAACTTGCGCTGGGCTACGGCGGCAGCACGGGAGCCTTAAAAGCCATGGGCGCTTTGAACTACGGAGTATCAGAAGAAGAACTTAAGCCACTGGTCGATGCCTGGCGAGCGTCAAACCCGTGTATCGTTCAGCTGTGGTGGGAAATCGATGCCGCAGCAATGAAATGCGTGAAGCAGCATCTTCCGTCCGAGGCCTATGGTGTTCGTTTCGATTATAAAAGTGGAATCCTCTTCATGACGCTTCCGTCCGGCAGGTCGCTTGCTTACCCTAAGCCGAAAATAGGAACTAACCGCTTCGGCAGCGAAACTATCACATACGAAGGCATCGGGCCTCAAAAGAAATGGATGCGGCTGGAATCGTATGGCCCGAAACTAGTAGAAAACCTGATTCAGGCGACGGCTAGGGATATTCTCGCGGAGTCAATGCTCCGCCTCGATGAAGCCGGATACAAAATCGTAATGCACGTTCACGATGAAGCCGTAATCGAAGCGCCCGCCGAGAGCTCGCTGGAAGACATATGCGAAATCATGGGCCAGACGCCAACCTGGGCAAAGGGTCTGATCCTTCGTGCGGATGGTTATGTCTGTGATTTTTACAAGAAAGATTAGGAGGCCCTATGGACAAAGAAAAATACAACTCTGAAGGATATTACGATCCAACGTGCTATGAAGCACTTTCCAATATCGCAAAAGAGGAAGGCACCCGTAAGTTCAGGCCTTTCGTTTATATTTGCTCCCCGTATTCCGGGAACATTGAACTGAACACCCTCAATGCTCGCCGGTACTCCAGGTTTGCGCTGGATAAAGGAATGATCCCCATAGCGCCGCATCTTTTGTTCCCACAGTTCATGGATGATACCGATGATGATGAGCGGGACCTGGCCCTGTTTATGGACCTGGCAATCCTGTCAAAGTGTGCCGAGCTCTGGGTGTTCGGCGGTCATATCTCCCACGGTATGAGTGTTGAGATACAGAAGGCCCAAAACCGAAACCAGACTATTCGCTACTTTACGGCAAGCTGCGAGGAGGTTATCCGATGAATAAACCGTTTATGCTCTACCACTCAGACAGACTCGGTGTCCCGAATAACTGTCTATATCCGCACCCGATTGAAGTCGTGGATGAGGCAAGTATGAAGGAAGCGGTCAGCTTTGACTATGTCGCCGTTGCCTACACAGACGGGTACCGGAACAATGACAACTTCCAGCACAGCAACTGCCTGATGCTGGACTGCGATAACGACCATTCGGAGGACCCGGCAGAATGGGTTACCCCGGAAATGCTACGTCAAGCTTTGCCGGGCGTGTGCTTCGCTGTCCATTACAGCAGAAACCATAATCGGCAAAAAAGCGGTCGTGCCGCAAGGCCCAAGTTTCACTGCTTTTTCCCAATTTCCGATCAAACCGATCCGGAAAAATACAAGGCAATGAAGCAGCGCATTCAGCAGCTGTTCCCGTTTTTTGATCCGAACGCCGTGGATGCAGCCCGCTTCTTTTTCGGCACTAAGCCCGCCAATGTAGAAATCTTTGACGGTGAGGACAGCATCGAAGACGTCCTCATGGACTACGCCTTTGACGAAATGGAAATGGCCTCAGAGGCCTATACCGGCAGGGTCATCAATGAGGGCAGCCGCAATAATACAATGTCCCATTTTGCCGGTCGTATTCTAAAACGCTATGGCGACACCGAGGCAGCATACAATGCCTTCATCGCCGAAGCGGAGAAATGTTCACCCCCGCTCGATCCGCAGGAACTCAACACGATATGGCGTAGCGCTCTTCAGTTTCATAGCCGCGTCAAAGCGCAGGATGGTTATATCCCGCCCGAACAGTATAATTCCGGTTTCCAATACGAACCGGACGATTACACCGATGTCGGCGAAGCAGCGCTGCTCAACAAGATTTACGGAGATCGTCTTCGCTTTTCCCCAGCGACAGACTACATCTGCTATAACGGCATCCATTGGGATGAGTCCAAGCACGGTGCACAGGGTGTTGTTCAGGAGCTGACCTCCAAGCAGCTGACCGAAGCGCAAGCAGCGGTTGAGGCATCCAAGGAGGCAATGAAGAAAAACGGTGCGCTGGATATCCTTGCGTTTTCTTCAAAAAAGAAAGCCGAGAGCGCCTTCAACAAGGAGCAGGCTGCCGCTTACGCCGAATTCATGCATGCCACGAACTACGAGCAGTTTTCCCTCAAGCGCCGGGATTCCAAGAACATCGCCGCAACTCTCAAAGAGGCGCGTCCGATGCTCTCGATTACGCCCCAGGAACTCGACAGCAACGAATACCTTCTTTGTACCCCTACGGCTACATACGACCTTCGCTACGGCATGGCCAGTGCGCGGGAACACAAACCCGAGGATTTCATGACGAAGGTAACCGCTGTATCTCCGGGCGAAGAAGGTCGTGATCTCTGGGAACAGCAGCTTGATCTTGTGTTTTGCGGGGACCAGGAACTGAAAGACTATGTCCAGCTTGTGGCCGGTCTCGCCTGCTTCGGGAAAGTATTCCTTGAGGCGATGATCATTGCCTACGGTGTTGGCGCGAATGGTAAGTCGACCTTCTGGAATACGGTCTCCCGCGTGCTCGGCACGTACAGCGGCAAGGTGTCTGCTGATGCACTCACCGTTGGGTGCCGCCGCAATATTAAGCCCGAGCTTGCAGAGCTAAAAGGCGAGCGCATGGTTATCGCCTCCGAGCTGGAAGAAGGTATGCGCTTGAACACATCGACAGTCAAGCAAATGACATCGACTGACCCCATATATGCAGAGAAGAAATACAAGGACCCTTTCAGCTTTATACCTAGCCATACCCTGGTGCTCTACACGAACCACCTGCCGAAGGTCGGCGCGATTGATGAAGGCACTTGGCGACGGCTTATCGTAGTGCCGTTTAATGCCCGCATTGTGGGTAACAGTGACATCAAGAATTATGGCGATTACTTGTTTGAGCACGCAGGCGGCGCGATTCTCGCATGGATTATCGAAGGAGCGAAAAAGGCGTATGAGTTGGGTTATAAAATTCCGCTCCCGGCGGTTGTTGCTGAAGCTACGGAGAAATACCGTGAACAGAACAACTGGCTTGCCCATTTTATTAATGACCGGTGTGAGACCGGCGATGGGTTTGAGGCAAAGTCCGGCGAGTTCTACCAGGCATACCGGACCTATTGTGCTGAGGTGTCGGATTTTACCCGCAGCACAGCAGAGTTTTACACAGCCCTCGAAAGCGCGGGCTTTGAACGCCGAAAGACTAAGCGCGGCAACTTTATTGTGGGCGTTCGGTTGAAAGGCGACGGCTCAGGAGTTGAAGATGAATTCCTGAATTAACCAAGGTTGGAGGTCGTGAAGGTCAAATACATAACTTCCCCTATAGACCTATTTTTTTATAGTCTATAACAACTTATGCAAATGACCTCAACGACCTCCACCATTAAGAATGGAGACTCTATGGGAAAAGAAAAAAATACAGAAATGAAACTCGTTCGGGCTGTAAAGCTGATGGGTGGTCTGGCTCCAAAGTTTGTAAGCCCTGGACTCGACGGGGTCCCCGACCGTCTGGTTCTGTTGCCCGGAGCAAAGTTCGCATTCGCAGAAATTAAGGCTGATGGTAAAACCATGCGCCCACTCCAAGTAAGGCGAAAAAGGCAGCTGGAAGCGCTAGGCTTTTCGGTTTACTGCATAGATAACCCCGATCAGATTGGAGAAGTCCTCAATGAAATACAGTCCTCATGAATATCAATCCTACGCGACAGATTTCATAATTAATCACCCGGCGGCCGCGATCCTGTTAGACATGGGCCTCGGCAAGAGCGTCATTACGCTGTCGGCGATATTTGACCTGTGTCTGGATAGCTTCCTTGTGAGGAAGGTTCTTGTTATCGCTCCGCTCCGGGTTGCTCGGGATACATGGCCGACAGAAATCGAAAAGTGGGATCACCTACGTGGCCTGACTTACTCCGTGGCCGTAGGTTCAGAGGTCGAGCGTAAAGCGGCGTTGAGGCAGCGTGTAAGCGTGTATATCATCAACCGCGAAAACGTCTCATGGCTGATTGAAGAGAGCGGGCTTCCGTTTGACTATGACATGGTGGTTATTGACGAGCTGTCTTCTTTTAAGTCCTATCAGGCAAAAAGGTTCCGCAGCCTCCTGAAAGTGCGTCCCAGCGTGAAGCGCCTTGTCGGCCTCACCGGTACGCCTTCTAGCAATGGTTTGATGGACCTCTGGGCTGAATACCGGCTCATCGATATGGGCGAGCGGCTAGGCAGATACATCACCCATTATCGGAACCGATACTTCACCCCGGACAAGCGAAACGGGCAGGTGGTGTTTTCCTATAAGCCCCTCCCCGGCGCTGAGGAACAGATCTACGAGCGGATCGGTGATATCACAATCAGCATGCGAAGCCGCGATTATCTGCAGCTTCCGGAATGCCTCTACAACGAGGTTCCCGTCGAGCTCTCGGATCAGGAGCAGGAAACATACGAAACTCTGAAAAAAGAACTGGTCGTTTCTCTCGGTGAAAATGAAATAGACGCCAGCAATGCCGCATCCCTTGCCAACAAACTATCACAGATGGCGAACGGTGCTGTGTATGCAGACGGTGACAAGTTCATCTGCATTCACGACCGAAAACTGGATGCCCTTGAGGACTTGCTCGAAGCAGCAAACGGCAAACCCGTCCTGATCGCCTATTGGTACAAACACGATCTGGAGCGAATTGAAGAGCGCCTTCACCGGTTACACATTCCTTCCTCCAGAATGGACAGTTCGGAGAGTATTGCCCGCTGGAACCGAGGCGAGCTTCCGGTTGGCCTGATCCATCCTGCTTCTGCCGGGCACGGACTCAACTTGCAGTACGGTGGTTCCACGTTCATCTGGTTCGGCCTCACCTGGTCCCTCGAACTGTATCAGCAAGCAAACGCCCGATTGTGGAGGCAAGGACAGAACGACACCGTCGTCATTCATCACATTATTACAAAAGGCACCATCGATGAAAGGATCATGGCCGCGCTCAAGGCAAAAGACAAAGCCCAATCCGCCCTCATCGATGCAGTAAAAGCAAATCTGGAGGTAGACGCTTGAATCCATATGAAAACCTCGCAAACGCAATCATTATGCAGGCAGTCAAGGAGTACCGAAGAACCCGGCACGAAGGAACCCACCGCGAGCTTGAGCGTTTCTTTCGTTCCGAGTGGTTCAAGGTCCTCACGACCGCAGACGGAAACAATATTATAAAAATGCTGAGGAAGGAGCAGGCACAATGACCGCAAAGGAATATCTCTCCCAGGCAAAATACCTGGACATGCGTATCAACTCAAAAATCCAGCAATTATCATCGCTGAATGATCTGGCAAAGAAATGCACGAGTGCGTTTACCGGCATGCCACGGAACCCCAGCGGCAGCACCTCAACGATGGCCGACACGATTAACAAAATTATCGACCTGCAGCGGGAAATCAATGCCGACATCGACGCTCTGGTGGATTTGAAGCGCGATATTACGGATGTAATCAAAGTGGTTCCGTCCCAGGAAGCGCAGACCATTTTGGAAAAGCGTTATCTTTGCCTCCTTCCCTGGGAGCAGATCGCCGTGGATATGCATTACAGCATCCAGTACGCGTTCCGGATACACGACCAGGCGCTGGAGGAAATCGATAAAAGCCTGAAAGTGTAGAGAAAAGTTGATAGAAGTTTAATCGCTTTCTGTAGTAATATTAGAATAGGTAAAAAAGATCAAAGGTCTTCACGGGGAAACCTGTGAGGGCCTTTCTGTTTTCAGAACTGAGGTGAGTAATGTGCCGACAAAACCGAAGCGCCCGTGCTCATATCCTGGCTGCCCAAGGCTGACAGACAGTCAGTACTGCGAGGAGCATCGCAAAGAGGCACGGCAAAAATATGATAAATATGAGCGTTCTCCGGATGTCAACCGTAAGTACGGTCGCGCATGGAAACGTATCCGTGACAGGTACTATGCCGCCCACCCTTATTGCGAGCAGTGTTATGCCGAAGGAAGGATGACTCCGGCTGAAGAGGTACATCACATCCTGCCCGTTTCAAAGGGCGGCAGACACACCGATGATAACCTCATGAGTCTGTGCCGAAGCTGCCACAACAAGATTCACCATGAGATGGGTGATCGATGATCCCTTTGTCATAGTCGAACCGCTCTGAATGGAAGACAAATAAGTCTTTACCCTCGTATTTTTTATAAATTTCGTAGATGGTTTTGAATTCGTCAATCGTAATAGCGTGATTGCCAAGCGGTTTAGCGAGTGATACCCCCGGCATACCATACGCATATTCTTTTCGAGTTATATTCACATAGACCCACCAACACCCGTAATTACCGTGGTATCCGGAGAAGGTAAATCCTTCTTCGCGTAGCCATTTTAGAAAAGGTGCATTAATTTCTCCAAGCGATTTGTCGCAAACGAGGAACACCTCAACCTTACCTTGACCGATGTGCAGTTTCTCTTCTCCCATAATGATTTCTCCTTAATAGAACTCATAAAGAAAAGACCCATCGTCCGATGAGTCTTAAAGAAACTGTATTGACCCATCGTTCAGCCTTTAGCACCTTTCCTTACGGCAGGTTGCTGTGCGGTCAACGGGGCTGTCCCTCGCGCACTCTTTATGGTGGCTTCAGTATAGCAGAAGAAAAAATGTTTTGCAAGATCCTAGGGGCGGTTCACTTCTCTACGCTGCAGCGTCCCGGGCAACGGCGCTGGGTCTTTTACGCAAAAAAGGCGAAATCAAACGGGTAATTGCCGGACCCCGGCGATCAGCCCCAGAAAGGAGATGAATGAATGCCTACAAAATCCAATAATACAGGTGGCGCGGGCGGGAAAAGACCGGGCGCAGGTCGGAAGCCAAAAGCTCTCACAGAGAAAGAGGCCAACGGCAACCCCGGTGGTAGAGCACTTAAGATCATGGACATTCCCGACGTCAATGGAGTGACCATGCCCAAGCCGCACGACTTCCTTTCTGCGACACAGCGCGACGGTGGTCAACTGCAAGCGAAAGAAATCTACGAGGATACGTGGAACTGGCTCAAAGGCATCGGCTGTACATCCGTTGTCTCCCCGCAGCTGCTTGAGCGATACGCTATGTGTGCTGCGCGATGGATACAGTGCGAAGAGATGACTAGCACCCTGGGTTATCTGTCAAAGCATCCCACTACGGGGAAACCGATACCGTCCCCGTTTATAAACATCGGTATCAACTACATGAACCAGGCGAACCGACTGTGGAATGAAATATTCCAGATCGTGAAGGAAAACTGCTCCGTTGAGTACACGGGAAACAGTCCCCAGGACGATCTGATGGAGCGGCTGCTGACCGCTCGGAAAGGATGAATATCATGTATGAAAAAGTTAATCCGGCACATCCGGATAAAATCGCCGACCGCATAGCCGGGGCGCTTGTAGACCTGGCCTACCAGAAATCAAAGGACCCGAAGATCGCGGTTGAGGTTTTGGTGGGTCACGGCAAATGCCATATTATTGCAGAAACGTCTGTAAAGCTTCGCCGCCTCGAAGTCCGCGACGCGGTCCGGAGAATTGCTGGTAGAGTGTGTGTGGACTACAAGGAGTATCGCCAGGACGAGCATCTCGCTACGAACCAGAGAAAGTCAATCCGCTGTGGCGATAACGGTATCTTCAGGGGCGTACCACTGACCGCGGAACAGGAATTTCTCAGCGCGGCCGCCCGTGAGCTTTACGACATCTATCCCTATGATGGCAAATACATCGTCGATGAGAATCAGTTGATTATCTGCCAGTCGAACGTGCCCACCCGAGCGCTGAAGAAAATGTATCCCAAGGCAATCGTCAACCCGCTCGGCGATTGGACGGGCGGCACGAATGTTGATACAGGTGCCACCAATCGGAAGCTCGGTTCAGATATGGCGGACTCAGTAACTGGTGGTGGCCTGCACGGCAAAGACCTCAGCAAAGCGGATGTGTCCGTTAACATTTACGCTTTTCTCAAAGCCCGCGACTCTGGTATGCCCGTGGAGCTTTCCTGTGCCATTGGGGATAGCACGGTGGACGGCAAGCCCTATGCCGAGATCGTCGAGATCGCACGTGAATACATTAGAGCGGTAGGCGGTTTCGAGAAGTTTGCCGAATGGGGGCTTGTATAATGAAAACCACAACCGAAATGAAGCTTGTTCCTCTGGACAAGCTCATCCCCTATGCGAATAACGCCCGGACACATTCTCCGGCACAAATCAACAAACTCCGATCCTCACTTAGAGAGTTCGGCTTCATCAATCCTGTTATTATCGACCGTGACTATGGCATTATCGCCGGTCACGGTCGTGTTCTCGCTGCCCGCGAAGAGGGCATCTCTGAGGTACCTTGTGTATTTGCGGATCACCTCACCGAAGCTCAGAAGAAAGCTTATATCCTCGCGGACAACCGTATGGCGATGGACGCTGGCTGGGACGAAGAGCTTCTGCGTATTGAGATTGAAGCTCTGCAAGCCGAGGCCTTCGATATTGGCCTCACCGGGTTTGACGATAGCGAGCTATCTAAACTGTTTGATGCGGGCAAAGATGTCAAAGATGACGATTTTGACGTTGATGCCCAGCTTCAGAAACCGACCGTCACAAAGCTCGGTGATGTGTGGATCTTGGGGAGGCACCGACTCGTGTGCGGAGACAGCACAAAGCCAGAAACCTTCGAGCTTCTCATGGACGGGAAAAAGGCAAACCTCGTCGTTACCGACCCTCCCTATAACGTGAACTACGAGGGGTCAGCCGGAAAGATCAGAAATGATAACATGGCCAACGATAAATTCTACGAATTTCTCCTGGCTGCGTTCAAAAACACCGAAGCCGTTATGGCCAATGATGCAAGCATCTATGTTTTTCATGCCGACACCGAAGGCCTGAACTTCCGTCGTGCTTTTGCCGATGCCGGATTTAACCTTTCCGGCTGCTGCATCTGGAAAAAACAGTCCCTCGTCCTTGGACGCTCTCCATATCAGTGGCAGCACGAACCGGTGCTGTATGGATGGAAGAAAAACGGAAAGCATCAGTGGTACACCGGGCGAAAAGAAACGACCATCTGGGAATTCGACAAGCCGAAGAAGAACGGCAATCACCCCACGATGAAACCGATCCCGCTTTTGGTGTATCCGATCACCAACAGCTCCATGTCGAACACTCTGGTGCTAGACCCCTTCGGCGGCAGCGGCAGTACACTGATCGCCTGTGAGCAGACCGACCGGTCCTGCTACACCATAGAGCTAGATGAAAAATTCTGCGACGTCATCGTCAACAGATATATCGAGCAGGTCGGCTCCTCCGATACCGTTGAATTGATCCGCGAAGGCCAAACATACAAATATTCAGAATTGGAGGTCGGTACAAATGAAACCTAAGCTTCACGTTGTGTCATTCTCCGGTGGAAAAGACTCCACGGCGATGCTGCTTCGAATGCTAGACGAAGGCATGCCTGTGGATGTGATTCTGTTCTGTGATACCGGCCTGGAGTTCCCGGCTATGTACGACCACGTCGCAAAAGTCGAGCAGAACATCGGCAGAGAAATCACCAAGCTCAAACCCGAACGCGACTACGAATACTATTTTGCTGAACACCCCATCGAGCGTAAGGAAAACACTCTTTATGCTCAGCGTTATGGAATGAACCGCCCTGGTTATGGCTGGGCAGGCCCAAAGATGCGCTGGTGCACTCAGGTCCTGAAAGACCATCCCCGAGAGAAATTCTTCAGCAAGCTCAAAGAGGACTACGACATTATTGAGTATGTAGGAATTGCGGCTGACGAAGGATACCGGCTAGAACGCAAATGTAACCAGCGTGGTAACATGCGCTTCCCCTTGGTCGAGTGGGGTATGACGGAAGCAGACTGCCTTCAGTATTGCAAGGACCGCGGCTATGACTGGTCCGGCCTATACGACCATTTCAGCCGTGTATCTTGCTGGTGCTGCCCCTTGCAGTCACTAACGGAACTGCGGGTGCTCTACCGAAACTTCCCTGATCTCTGGGAGCAACTGAAAAAATGGGATAGCATGACCTGGCGAAAGTTCAGGGCAGACTACTCCGTACTAGAACTAGAACGACGCTTTGATTTTGAAGAGGAATGGCTGAAGGCCGGAAATACCTCTCTCAGAAACAAAGCGTTTTTTGATGCCCTGAAGGACCGACTGGCGCAGTTCGAATAGATGCAATTATCACAAAATGGCGAGCGTAGATTTGTCACATTTATTCTGCAGAAACTACTTGCTATATCTGTGCTTCAGAGCGAATATGTGCCTACCAAAAATAAGGAGGCCACCCAATGACACTAACATTTAACATACCCGGCAGCCAGCGCAAGGAGCTGGCAAAGGCGATCGGTTCTCTGATCGACAAGGAAGTCAAATATTGCGGCGCACCGAGCTTCGCATACCAGATTGGACGTTACCTTCTTGCAAAGGACGGAACCCTGACCTGGAGCGATCTCGACGAAGAGCATCCTGAACTCGTTGAGGAAAACATCCGCTTGATCCACAGCCTTGAAGCGGCGGGTTATCGCTCCGCCGAGGCAATCTCCTATGAAGACCAGTTTGCCTCACAGTCAGAGCCGGATGCCGACGGCCTGGGGCTTACGATCAGCATGCCGCGAGACACCTTTACCGCGGATCAGCTCGAAAACCTCAAGAAACTAATATGCGCAAAGGCCTCTCTTTTGAGAGACGCCCTGATGGTTGATGAGCTGCCGATCACAGTATCGGATGAAGTGATTTCGTTCCCCTGGTTCACGCATGAGCTTGACCCCGAGAGCTGCAAAGCATACACCGATCTTATTACAGCAATGTGCAAGATGGCAAGGGAAGCCAAATGGGTCAGCGCAAAAGACAAGGAAGCAACCAATCCGAAATACGAGTTCAGATGCTTCCTTCTTCGCCTCGGTTTCATCGGCGACCGGTATAAAGCTACGCGGAAGATTCTTCTAAAGAACCTCCCCGGGTCCGCGGCTTTCAAAGGAGGTGCTCAGCATGCCGTTTCCCAGTGAACGCATAGTTTCAGCCCTTCGTGATCAGTTCACCGCGGGCAGCCGCGTTGAGCTGACCCACATGGACGACCCCTACGCCGGGAAGCTCCATGAGGGTTGTCTTGGAGCAGTCACCTCCGTTGATGACGCAGGAGCAATCCATGTTGCTTGGGACTGCGGCTCCAGCCTGGGTGTGGTTTATGGCGAAGATTCATGCCGCAGAATCGACTAATATATACACTATTTGCACCAAAACAGTACGTGTATCTTTGTGAGATTTATGACTCCGAATTATGTTGATATATCTCCCTTTTAGAGTGATTAATACACTACCGAAAGGAAATAAACCGACAGACGGAGGAAAATAAAATGAACGAAAAGACCATGAACCAGATCGAGAGAATGAAGAAGCAGACCTTCGGGGTTGAGGTTGAGATGAATAACATCACCCGCAAGGATGCAGCAAAGCTCGCAGCCGACTTTTTCGGAACCGACAGGTACGAAGACACCGCCCGCCGCAACGGATACTACACCTGGAGCGCCTGGGATCAGAACGGACGCGAGTGGAAGTTCCAGAGAGATGTCAGCATCGACGGAGACGACGCACACAAGTGTGAGATGGTTACCCCGATCCTTACTTACCCCGATATGGAAAACCTACAGGAGCTAATCCGCCGCCTGCGCAAGGCTGGCGCGAAGAGCGATTACACCCGGGGCTGCGGTGTTCACATTCACATCGGAGCCAAAGGCCACACCCCGCAGAGCCTCAGAAACCTCGCAAACATCATGGCAGGCCACGAAAACCTTCTGGTTGACGTCCTCGGCATTGACCGCCGCCGGATCACCCGCTACTGCCGCACGGTCAACCCGACCTTCCTCCAGCGCCTGAACAAGAAAAAGCCCACCACGATGAGCCAGCTTGCAGACATTTGGTACGAAGGAAACGGAGCCTGCTACGGCAGAAATGAGCACTACAACGACAGCCGCTACCACATGCTCAACCTCCACGCCACCTTCACCAAGGGTACGGTCGAGTTTAGACTTTTCCAATTCGACGCGCCCGCCGACGGAAAGCAGAACGGCCTTCACGCCGGACAGCTTAAGGCATACATTCAGCTTTGCCTGGCCCTTTCCGAAATGGCCAAGACAGTCAAAACAGCGAGCCCCAAGCCCCAGCAGACGGAAAACCCCAAGTACGCAATGCGAACCTGGCTCCTGCGCCTCGGCTTCATCGGCGAGGAATTTGCAACCGCAAGAGACCTCCTGACCAGAAAGCTTCCTGGCGACGCAGCATTCCGCACCAGCCGCGCCGCTTGAAGGACATAGCCACAGGCCCCTGAAAACCCGCTCTGGCGGGCTTTCGGTGGTAGAAGGACAATTTAAGGAGGACACTTTTATGCAGAAAAAATACTACCTTGCCTATGGAAGCAATCTGAACCGCAATCAGATGCGCATGCGCTGCCCCGGAGCAAAACCCCTAGGAACCGCCGTAATCGAAGGCTACCGCCTTCTTTTCAAGGGCAGCAAGACAGGGGCCTACCTGACAATCGAGCCCGATGAAGGCCACTACGTGCCCGTAGCGGTCTGGCAGGTAACCGAAGACGACGAGAAGGCGCTCGACCGGTATGAAGGCTACCCCACTTTCTACTACAAGACCGACATCAAGGTAACCTACCACGGAATCCTTTCAAACATGATCCGCACGTGTCGCGCCTTCGTATACATCATGCACGAAGACAGAGCGATTGGCGGGCCCAGCACCTACTATGTATCCACATGTTTGCAGGGCTACAGAGACTTCGGCTTTGATGAACGGTTGCTGCTCGACGCATATGAACATAGCATCAAGGAGGCCAAAGATGAAAACTGAGATTACGCGCATCGCTGTTTGCCCGAAATGCGGTCAAACATATATTGGGCACCCGGCCCTTTCCCGGGCTGATAACGAAACTCTGATTTGCTCGGACTGTGGCACAAGAGAGGCGCTCGAGAGCATCGGGGTTGCGACCGAAGAGCAAGAACAAATTATCGCAACGATCCACCGCTGTAGCAGATAAAATACACACATTTTTCCTCGAATAATTGTGTAGTATTCAAGCAGAAATAGCTTGATAATATCGCCTTTTAGAGTGATATATGTACACAACGAAGGGGCCAGACCCCATGAAAAACGGAGGAAAACAAAATGAAAAAATCAGAAGAGATCAGAATCGCCCTTGAGAACCTGGAAGCCGAAAAGGACACCACCATCAAGCAGATGGTTTTTGAGAACCCCGAAAGAACCGACGAGAATTACGACCAGCTTTGGGGCGCATACTGGAGAGCCTTTGGCAGAGCCTACGCAGACAATAAGGACACCCTCGAATGGGAGCTGCGCAAGGCCCGCAACAGCGAGGTTGAGATTGGCGACGGCGTTACCGAATACCTTTACAGCGACACCCACGCCTTCACGGTGATCGCAAAGACAAAGAAGACCATCACGATCCAGAGAGACAAGGCAATCCTCGACCCGAACTTCAAACCCGAGTGGATCGCGGGCGGCTTCGCAGGACACTGCACCAACCAGGAAGATCAGACCTACACCTACGAAAGAAACCCCGACGGCGAAAAGATCAGATGCTACTGGAGCGAGCGCCTGGGTTGCTACACAACCGGCGGAGACCAGAGCATTAAGATTGGCCTTGGCCGCCACGAGTTTTACGACTACAACTTCTAAAGCCTCCCCCGGGAGCGAGAGCCGAAAGGCTCTTTCTCTCGTATAAGATACACACTTTTCCCTCCCCATTATTGTGTATATTATTACGCATAATTGTCTTGCTATTTACTGCGTTTAGAGTGATATATACAGTAACAAAACGAACGGAGGACACCTCAATGACAATCAACTACAAGACAAACGCAGCATGCACCACCAAGAGCCTGACCGAGTGGTACTTCGGCAAAGCCTTTGTAAAGGCTGCCACCAATGAGACCATCAAGCAGCACAGCAAGACCGGCAAAAGCCAGTTCAAAACCTGGCAGGACGGAACAGGTTACCTAACGGTTTGCATTGAGAAGTAAGGAGGATGAAACAATGTGGAAAGAAGGAAGCATCCGGGTTTGCGGAGAAATTTTTCATTATTGGATGAAGCAGTACGATGAGGGTTCCGAATGGGGCATTGACGGCGGACGCATTTCCAAGCTGATGCTTAAGCGCAACGGTAAGATCGTTTATAGCTACGACAGAGGCGAGGACGTTGCCCCGGTCGATGAAAACACAGCCTTTGCCCTGGAGATCATTCTCCACAGCGAAAATTACTAAAAAGCAAAAACAGGAACTGAGCCGAGAGGATCTTTTCCTCGTATATTAGTAAGGCCGCGCCGTTCAGGGGCAATTTTTATTTTTCTAAATCCGCAGAATGGTGTTTACTTTTTTGGTTTTTGGAGTATAATATAAACAGTAAGGAGCTGATTGAAATGTTTAGTAAGAATTTGAAGTATTATCGATTGAAGAACGCTATGACTATGAAAGAACTTGCAGTCAGCGCCGGGGTTACTCCTATGGCAATATCCAACTATGAAAGCGGCACCAGGCAGCCGAGTATGGACATTATGAAAGCGCTGGCGAATGCACTTAATGTGCGTGTTTCCGACTTTCTGACTATTCGAAATGAGAAGTTGCAGTTCGTGCATGGTGAATTTCGGAAGAATGCATCGTTGTCAAAGACTGAGCAGGAGTTTGTCAGAGAGAGTGTAGAGGAGTATTTTAACCGTTTTTATACTGTGCTGGAGATTCTCGGTGGCGAGGTGCTCCCCAATGCACCTAATTGTCATTCTATCAAGTTGACCCAGGATTCCGAGATTGACGCGGCCGCAATGCGGCAGCATTTGGGATTGGCGGCTGATGGCCCTATTGATGATTTGATTACTATTCTGGAAAACAAAGGTATCCTTGTTTTTGTATGCTACATCGACAATAACAAGTTCTCTGGAATGAATGGGTTCGTCAACGATAGGCCTTATATTGTTATCAATGGCAATATGAGTGCTGAAAGAAACCGCTCTACTATTGCCCATGAGCTGGCCCATCTACTTTTCGACTGGACTGATTTTGAGGATGAGAAAGAAATCGAAAAAATTGCGACCAGTATTAGTGGTGCTTTCCTGTTGCCGCAGAAAGATGCAATCCGTGAACTTGGACTGCGTCGCTCTAAAATCACCAGTGATATGATTCTGGTATGCAAGGAATACGGTGTGTCTATGTATCTTTTGGTTACCAGAGCAAAACACGCAAAAATTGTCACTGATCGTACTGCCACTGATTTCTACATTGCCGCAGGACAACACGGCTGGCGAAGCAATGAACCTTCTCGTATTGACGCAGAAAAACCCATCCTTTTCGAACAATTAGTATATAGGGCGGTAAATGAAGAGTATATTAGCATACAGCGCGGAGCAGAACTCTTAAAACAGCCCTATGCAGATGTTGCAGCTAATTGTCGGATGGATGGGGTGTAATGTATGCAATATATCAGTAGTGACACGAATGTTTGGATTGATTTCAGCTTAATCTCTCGTATCCATCTTCCTTTTTTGCTCCCGTATACATATATCATGCATAATGACGCAATTGAGGATGAACTGCTTTCACCCCAGGGTATAGCTGGAGCATTGAAGGATGCCGGTCTAGTTGGAGTAGATCTGACAATCGAAGAATTCTTTCTGGCCGACTCTTTTGGCCCCAAATACCCAAGATTATCAATATATGACCGTGTGGCATTGGCAATAGCAAAGGAACGAGGTCTTACGCTTCTGACTGGAGATATGGCTCTTCGAAAAGCCGCAATCGAAGAAAATGTGCCAATTATGGGCACTATTGGTATTCTTGATCAACTATTCGAGAATGGTCATATTACAAAGGAAGAGTACAAAGACTGTCTGGAAAGCCTTCAGAGCTTAAATGGCGGGGAGGTTCGTTTACCCGCCAAAGAGTTGGCCAAAAGGCTACAGGATTTGTAATACGCGAACGTGCGCCCTGATGACGCGCAGCTATTTCATGTTAAACGCATTTAGATTAATTTGTATAAGAAATAGGTCTTCGGAGGAAACTCCGGGGGCCTTTTTGTTGGCTGGGCACGTTTTTCCTGGTACGGAGGTGAGAATAATACGAAAACTAAAGAAATATAAGCCGACACAGTTCAAGGCCAAGGAAAGCCATTATGACAAGGCCGCGGCTGACTATGCAGTCGGTTTTATCGAGTGCCTTTGCCATACTAAGGGAACCTGGGCAGGGAAACCGTTTGAATTGATCGACTGGCAGGAGCAGATAATCCGAGATATATTCGGCACGCTTAAGCCCAATGGGTATAGGCAGTTCACAACCGCATATGTGGAAATACCAAAGAAAATGGGAAAGAGCGAGCTTGCTGCGGCAGTCGCTCTTTTGCTTACTTGTGGCGATGGCGAAGAACGAGCCGAGGTATATGGCTGCGCTGCAGATCGTCAACAGGCATCAATCGTTTTCGAGGTCGCCGCAGATATGGTGCGCATGTGTCCCGCTCTTAACCGGAGAGTAAAAATCCTGACGGCAACAAAGCGTATTGTTTATACGCCCACGAATAGCTTTTACCAGGTCCTGTCGGCCGAAGCCTACTCCAAGCACGGTTTCAATATCCACGGGGTTATCTTTGACGAACTTCATACCCAACCGAACAGGAAACTGTTTGATGTTATGACAAAAGGTTCCGGCGACGCACGTATGCAGCCGCTCTACTTCCTGATCACAACGGCAGGCACGGACACCAAATCAATCTGCTATGAAACACACCAGAAGGCCAAGGATATCCTGGCAGGGCGAAAAGTCGACCCCACCTTCTATCCAGTAATATACGGAGCGGATGAAGGCGATGATTGGACGGACCCGAAGGTTTGGAAAAAAGCCAACCCCTCCCTGGGTATTACAGTCGGCGTCGATAAAGTTAAAGCCGCGTGTGAATCAGCGAAGCAGAACCCCGCGGAGGAAAACAGCTTCAGGCAGCTAAGGCTGAACCAATGGGTCAAGCAGGCAGTTCGTTGGATGCCAATGGACAAATGGGACATGTGTGCTTTCGCGGTTAACGAGGACGACCTGGAAGGTCGTGTGTGCTACGGCGGACTGGACCTTTCGTCCACGACAGATATCACAGCCTTTGTGCTGGTGTTTCCTCCCACCGACGATGACGACAAATACATCATCCTCCCATACTTCTGGATTCCGGAGGAAAACATGGAGCAGCGTGTCCGGCGTGATCATGTTCCATATGATCTGTGGGAGCGACAAGGATTCCTTCAGACCACAGAAGGCAATGTTGTCCATTACGGTTATATTGAGCGTTTCATCGAGCAGCTGGGCGAGCGATATAACATAAGAGAGATTGCGTTTGACCGCTGGGGCGCTGTTCAGATGGTACAGAACCTCGAAGGGATGGGCTTTACCGTGGTTCCTTTTGGACAGGGCTTCAAAGATATGTCGCCCCCGTCAAAGGAATTGATGAAGCTTACTCTCGAACAACGGATCGCCCACGGCGGGCACCCGGTGCTCCATTGGATGATGGATAACATTTTCATTCGCTCGGACCCCGCGGGGAATATAAAGCCAGACAAGGAAAAAAGTACGGAAAAGATAGATGGTGCCGTGGCCACGATCATGGCTCTTGATAGGGCCATCCGCTGTGGTAACGACACCAGTGAGTCAGTCTACGATACACGTGGGCTGCTTTTTATTTAAGCCGCATTAACGATGTACTGCTGGAGTACAGGCCAGAGCGTGATGAAAGTCTGTAGGAAGGTCCCACCGATTGAGACGGCCTTTTCAACCTTATCCAGTATGTTCTTCTGTTCTTTTTCGCTCAGCTCAGTCATGAACCTATTCCCAGCAGGCTGAATTTCAAGATAAGCTACGCCACTTTCTGTGGGGATAACGCGGATAAAGCCCGCCTCGACTAGGGTGTTCAGCTGCCTCTCAAAGCAGCCTTCGGGGAGCTTGGGGTACATAGAAGGCAAGACGGAGCGGCATTCAGAAGCCGCGCTAAGCAACTGCAACCATAATGTTTGGATTCTCGACACACGCTTATCTGCATCGAATGGACATGGCGTGCTCTCGTGAATGCAATAGGTACGCGTTTCTTCATTAAAGTAGTTTGTACCGAAACACCCAAGAGCGCCGTATTCCTTGGCTTTTCTCTCATACTTTTTTCCGTATTTTTCTCCAAATTCTTTAGCTGTGTAACTCATTTTCTTAACCTCAATTCTTTTTTTATTTATGGTTAAATTATAGCAGAATATGTGTCCAATAAAACGGATAGTAGGAGGTAAACATGCCTTTATTTTCAGGACTTTTCAAGTCGAGGGACAAGCCCAAAGACCGCACAGCGGGCAGTGCCTATACCTTCTTTATGGGAGGAACGACAGCCGGAAAGAACGTAAGCGAAAGATCTGCCATGCAAATGACAGCGGTCTACGCTTGCGTTCGAATTTTATCCGAAGCCGTGGCGTGTCTTCCGGTCCACCTCTACAAATATAACGGCACCGGGGGCAAGGAAAAAGCAATCGAGCACCCGTTATATCACCTGCTCCATGACGAGCCCAACCCGGAAATGACTTCGTACATCTTCCGCGAAACGCTAATGACCCATCTTTTGCTTTGGGGCAATGCATACGCTCAGGTGATTAGGAACGGCAAAGGCGAAGTTATCGCGTTGTACCCCTTGATGCCGAATAAAATGTCGGTTGATCGTGACGAGCAAGGTCAGCTCTACTACACCTATCAGCGGTCTAACGATGAGGCCGCCACCATGGAGGGAAGTACTGTTGTCCTGCGTCCTGCAGATGTTCTTCATATCCCGGGCCTGGGCTTTGATGGTCTGGTTGGCTATTCGCCGATTGCCATGGCCAAAAACGCTATCGGCCTTGCCATAGCAACAGAAGAGTATGGCGCGAAGCTGTTTGCAAATGGCGCAGCTCCCTCCGGGGTCCTCGAACACCCAGGTACACTCAAAGACCCCGCTCGTGTTCGGGACGCGTGGATGTCGCAGTTCGGCGGGAGCGCCAATAGCGGAAAAGTTGCAGTTCTTGAAGAGGGCATGAAATACACGCCCATCTCCATCTCACCAGAGCAGGCCCAGTTCTTGGAAACCCGGAAGTTTCAGATTAACGAAATTGCGAGGATTTTCAGAGTACCGCCCCATATGGTTGGCGACCTCGAAAAGTCCTCCTTTAGTAACATCGAGCAGCAGAGCCTTGAGTTCGTAAAATACACTCTTGACCCTTGGGTTATCAGGTGGGAACAGAGCCTGGCAAGGGCGCTCTTGTCCGAGGATGAAAAGAAGGAATACTTCTTTAAGTTCAATCTGGAAGGGCTTCTGCGCGGCGATTACGCATCCCGAATGGCCGGTTATTCAACCGCACGCCAAAATGGCTGGATGAGCGCAAACGATATCCGCGAACTTGAAAATCTGGATCGCATCCCCGCCGAAGAAGGCGGCGATCTGTACCTCATTAATGGCAATATGCTCCCGCTTAAGGATGCGGGAGCTTTTGCATATACACAAGCACCCGATGACACCGGAAAGGAGGAAACATCAACAAATGAAGAACAAGAAGTTCTGGACATGGAAGAACCAGGCAGGCGAAGAATCGGAGAGGGTTCTTGAGCTTTATGGGACCATTGCTGAGGAGTCGTGGTTTGACGATGACGTGACACCTCAGATGTTCCGAGATGAGCTTTTTGCAGGTTCTGGAGACGTTGTTATTTGGCTTAACTCTCCCGGCGGCGACTGCATCGCTGCCAGCCAGATCTACTCCATGCTGATGGATTATAAGGGCAATGTAACAGTCAAGATTGACGGAGTCGCAGCCTCCGCTGCGTCTGTCATCGCTATGGCCGGTACACGTGTGCTGATGGCACCCACCGCACTCATGATGATCCACAACCCGGCCACCGTCGCTTTCGGTGACCACGAAGATATGCAGAAGGCAATTGAGATGTTGGAGGAAGTAAAAGAAAGCATCATCAATGCTTATGAAATCCGTACCAATCTTTCTCACACGCAGCTTTCGCACATGATGGACGAGACCACATGGATGAACGCGAAGAAGGCCATCGAGCTGGGGTTTGCCGATGATCTGCTGAAAGATGAAAAGCTGTCCGCTGATTCCCCTGCATACGCCTTCTCAGGCAAATCTACAGAGCTTGCTTTGATGAATAAAATCTCAGGCAAACTCCAGCCGGATGAACCGAAGGTGGTTCCCGGCACACCCCTCGCCGATCTCAAAAAGAGATTGAACCTTATCAAACCTTAATTCACAGGAGGAATAAAAATGAGCAAGATTAATGAACTCCGCGCCAAGCGCGCAAAGGCCTGGGAAACCGCTAATGATTTCCTGGAGAAGCATCGTAATGACAGCGGCATTCTCTCCCCCGAGGATACAGAGAATTACGAAAAGCTGGAAAACGAAATCGTCGATCTGGGCCGCGAGATTGAACGTCAGGAACGTATGGATGCATTCGAGCGTGAAATGGCTGCACCTACCGCTAAGCCTCTGACTGAACGCCCCGAGGCTGCCAAGGCTGAAGCAAAGGCAGAGGAAAAGACTGGCAGAGCATCCGACTCTTATAAGAGCGCGTTCTGGGCACAGGCACGTTCCAGAAACGGCATGACTTATGAGGTGCGCAATGCACTGCAGGAAGGTACGGACTCCGAAGGCGGCTACCTGGTTCCCGATGAGTTTGAGCACACCCTGATTCAGGCGCTGAATGAGAGTAATATCATTCGTTCCCGCGCTCGCGTTATCACCACCTCTAACGGCCTGCACAAGATTCCTGTTGTTGCCAGCCACGGCAACGCCGCCTGGATGGAAGAGGAAGATGCATACACCGAAAGCGACGAAGCTTTCTCTCAGGTCAACCTGGATGCCCACAAGGTCGGCACCCTGATCAAGGTTTCCGAGGAGCTGCTGCAGGATTCTGCGTTTGATCTGGAATCCTATATCCGCAGCGAGTTCAGTCGCCGTATCGGTGATAAGGAAGAAGATGCCTTCCTGAACGGTAACGGCACCCACAAACCCACCGGTATTCTCAACGCAACCGGCGGTGCTCAGGTTGGCGTTACCACCGCCAGCGCAACTGCCATTACTGCGGATGAGATTATTGATCTCTTCTACAGTCTGAAGGCCCCCTATCGCAAGAACGCCGTCTGGATTCTCAATGATGCAACCGTCAAGGCAATCCGCAAGCTGAAAAACGGTACCGGTGACTATCTGTGGCAGCCTGCAATCAAGGACGGCGAGGTGCCTACCATTCTGGGTAGACCTTACTTCACCTCTCAGTATGCTCCCACCATTGAGGCCGCTGCCAAGGTCATTGCCTTCGGTGACTTCTCCTACTACTGGATTGGTGACCGTCAGGGCATTTCCTTCAAGCGACTCAATGAGCTGTATGCAGGTAATGGCCAGGTTGGCTTCCTTGCATCCAAGCGTCTGGACGGTAAGCTGGTGCTGCCCGAGGCCATCAAGGTCCTGCAGATGAAGGCTTAAGGTGGATCCATGAGCTATAACGCTAAAAACTACACCGAAGCTGGCGGCGAAGTCACTCATTTTGGTGGCAAGGTAATCTTTGAGGAGAGCTGTGAAATCCACGGCGCTCCTTTCCCCCAGCTTGAAAACCAGGCAGAAAGCTCTGCTACGACCGTCGCTGCGCTCAAGGACGAGCATAACAGCCTGCTCAGGAAGCTTAAGGCGGCCGGTATCATGGCATCAGATCCCGTCGAGTAAGAACACCGGAGGCACCGCTCGCTGTGGGTGGTGCCTCCATTTTCGGAGGTTAACCGCATGATAATTACTCTTGAAGAAATGAAACAGTACCTTCGTGTGGACTACGATGACGATGATAATCTTATAGAAACCTTCATCGCCGCAGCCGAAAAGCTGTGTGCCGATGTTGCTCGTATATCTGTTGATGAGCTACACGACATTTGCGATGACCATATCCGCACGGCAGTCCTATATTCGGTTGCTTATCTTTATGAGCACCGTGAGGAAGCAGACCACCATGAACTCACTTTAACGCTGCGATCCCTTCTATTTGGTGTGCGTAAGGAGGGCTTCTGATGAATATAGGACTGCTTAGTGTGCGGATTACTGTCCAGAAAAGCACTACGCAAACGGACAGCATTGGCAATCACATGAATGCCTGGCAGGAATACTATTCCTGTGCTGCCACGCTAAGCGGAGAAACCGGGCAGGAAGCTGATGATGCCGGTATCACAGTGGATAACACGAAGGCAGACTTCACAGTACGTTATTGCGAGTTAACCTCTGCTATTACGCCATTGAGATATCGGGTCATATACAACGGAGAGCGTTACGATATTCTCTCGGTTGATCATCTGAACAACAAACGCAAAGCGGTGAAGCTCAGGTGCCAGAAAGCGAGGCGCTAATATGGCGAGAAAAGTATCCATTGGCAACTTGGCTTCAGAGGTCATGAAGCAGATGGAAGAATACGCATCTGTTACGGCGGAGGGCATGAAAAAGGCAGTCAATTCCGCTGGAAAGACGGTACGTCAAGAGATCAAAGCTACCGCTCCCGCTCGATCCGGCGATTATGCGAGGAGCTGGTCGGTCAAGAAGGCTAATGAAACGTCCACGAAGTTGGAACTGACTGTTTATTCCCGCAATAGATATCAGCTTGCCCACTTGCTCGAATATGGTCACGGTCTGCATCAAGGCGGGCGCACCAGAGCATTTCCACATATCAGCGAGGCTGAAGCGAAAGGGGCCGAGCAGCTCGAAAATGATATAGAAAGGATGCTACGCAATGGATGAGCTTCTTTCGATTATCTCTGAAATAGCGCTGCCATCTGCATATGATCACTTTGCTGAGGGAGAAGCCCCACAGCTTCCGTATTTGCTATATCTCATTCCGGCAAATAACAACTTTGCTGCAGATAACCGCGCATATTTCAAGGTTAATGAAGTCCACATAGAGCTGTACACCGACCGTAAAGACCTGACGGCGGAGCAGAGAGTCGAAGCTGTGCTTGATAGGCACGGCATTTTTTATAACAGGTCTGAAACCTGGATCGAGAGCGAACAGCTCTATGAAGTCCTTTATTATTTCGATATGGAGGTAAAAGACAATGCCTAACAAAGTCAAATACGGTCTGAAAAATGTCCATGCGGCTATTCTGGCCGAAACCGTGGTTGACGGTGTTACTACCTACAGCTACGGAACTCCCAAGCCCGTCCCCGGTGCGGTGAGTATTAGCCTTGAGGCGCAGGGCGAGACGTCTCCGTTTTATGCGGACGATATCGTGTATTTCCGCACCAATTCCAATAACGGCTACTCCGGTGATCTGGAAATCGCGCTGATCCCCGAATGGTTCAGAACAGATATTCTCCAGGAGGATGACGATGCCAACGGTGTGCTTGTGGAGAAGAGCGATATCGGCGAGAGCGTAAAGTTCGCGCTGCTGTTTGAATTCACGGGTGATGCAAAGGGTATCCGTCACGTGCTTTATAACTGCTCTGCGTCACGTCCCTCCCTTGAGTCCCAGACCAAGGAGGAGAATATTGAGCCGGGTACGGAGAAGCTCACCATTACCGCCGATCCCAGAGGTGACGGTCTCGTCAAAGCTCGCACGGGTGACAGCACTAACACTACCGTTTACAACGGCTGGTATGCCTCTGTGTATACGCCCGTTGATCCCACCCCTCCCAACGGAGGTAACACCTAATGGTTGAGAAAACTATCGAGATCAGCGGCAAAGAGGTAAAGTTCCGTTCCTCCGCCGCTGTCCCTCGCCTCTACAGGGCAAAATTCAAACGGGACATTTTTAAGGATTTCTCGAAGCTCGAAAAGTCTTACAAGGATAACTCTGACGAGGGCGAATCCTTCGCCATCGAGGACCTGGAGATCTTCGAGAACGTGGCGTACATCATGGCTTATCATGCCGACCCCGCCATTCCAGGCACTATCGAGGACTGGCTCGACCAGTTTGATATGTTCAGCATTTACCAGGTGCTTCCGGAGATTTTGGAGATGTGGGGTACAAACATGATGACTGATGTTGCCTCTAAAAAAAACGAAATCCCTCAACGAGGGAAATGACCACACCCCTGTTCCTCCTGCGGTGCGTGGAACTCGGCATATCCGTCCGCGATCTGGAGCTGCTCACAATCGGCCTGATACTGGATATGTGGACGGAGAAAGATAACGACTCGGTCACGTATGACCGAGCCGCATCACAGGAGGATTTTGATAGGTTTTAATCTATGATAGGTTTATCGAAGAATATCAATTTTCAATGTGTCGCTAAGATACTGAAGGAGAGCTTTGTCTTCGCAGTATACAAAGCAGCCTTTCTGACCACGAGTTAGTAGCGTTTTATAAGTGTTGCGTATGAGCTTGTCCGCAAGGTTTAAATCCTTACACGTTCTTATGCCGGAAGATCTGTCACTGATAGCTTCTTTTGATCTGTCTGTTATTACCACGCCATTTTCGTATCGCAAATCCTTGCCAATAATGATACCACAATAATCAAATTCAAGTCCCTGTGTTGTATGTATGCAGCCAACTTGATCAAATGAGTCTGGATCAATTGCAAAGAGTTTGCCTTCAAAGTTCCACTTCGCGCGGAAACCATCCTCCAGTTCAATATCGTATTCATCTCCGGAAGGATTGTTTTCACTTACCCACTCGTAACAGTACCCTGCAATCATACGGGCCTTGTTGTTGAGCGCATTCTTTTTCCGAAGCTCTTCTCGCATCTTTGTGGGACTGTCGAAAAGGCGGATATCATAATCGAAATCGAAAGAGGTGTTTGCTGTTTCTCTTATTTGGAGAACATTGTCCAAGAAATTAAGATAGCTATCGCTACCGTTGCATCTGAACTGGGATACAAGGGTTAAATCGTTGCCTTCGTATAACACAGCATTATGAAAGTTTGCCCATTTGCGGATTTCGGCTTTTGTTCCTATATCCTTCGTAGTTACTTGCTGAGCCTCATCAATGAAAAACACCGTTACTCGCCCAGCGTTAATTATTTCTTTAATCTGATTTTCACCATGGAATATTGCAGATTTTTTCTTCAACCGATGGGACTCATCCACTATTATGCAGTCAAGCATATTGGCCGGCTTGTCCCAAAAAAAGTCTGAAGACTTGAAAAGATTCTTTATATAGTTGAGCTTGTAATGACTGGCACGTAATTTTTCAAAGTATACGTTTCTCGGTGCGGCATTTTTTGTAACATAATTTGCGCCAAACCCATGCTGGATGAGATCACATAATAGCTGTATCGCGACCACTGATTTGCCCGTTCCGGGACCTCCGGAAACAATAACTACACTTTTCTGGAAGGCTTTTGCGGGATTATTTGAATCTTTAACCGCCCGCTCGACGAGTTTTTTTACCGTTTCATAGGCTACCTTCTGCTCATCGATAAGGATGAACTCTTGATTGCCCTTTATCATGGATGATAGCGCATCTTGAAGTGCCTTCGCAGGTTTAAGCTTGCCGTGATCAATTTTCATCAGCAGATCCATATCATCTTTTTTCTTGATATAGGTCTTAATAAAGCTTCTTAGCTTCAGTGAATCCTCGCACAGAAAAATCGGGGCTGCCTGAATAGCCTCCCTATAGAGATCATTATCTATATGAGCTCTGTTAGATTCTTTGTAGTTATGCAGATAAGCGCAAGGCTCAAGCTTAACACCGGTCTTGTATACAGATTCGTTGAAGGTCTCTATGATTTTTGCATAGCTGTATGCCTGATAACATGGGTGACAGACAGCACGGTTTGCGCCACCGGTAAACGCAGTGACTATATCAGGTCTGGAGGTCACGCCACTGTCTTCCCATTGTTTCAGTTCAACGATTACAACATTGCCGTTATCGTCTTGATCTTTTCCAGCAATCAGAAAGTCTACTCGCTTTGATGTTAGTGGGATTTGATATTCTACAGCAAGACTCACATCCGAAGGAATCTCATCATCGTTAAGGACATTACGCATGAACATCAAGGAATTGAGCCAGGATCTGTATTCTGCATCATTATTGTGATGCTTATTGTTTGCTTCAAATTGGGCTTCAATTTTTCTTGCAATTATCCCGCCATCGACGTCGTTACAAAATCCAAGTTTAGTGTTTTCATATATAATCATGATAGCATCCCTTATAAACCAGTATACTTTTTTGAGTTTCCTTTTGACTTTTCAATCGGATATTTGCGTTCATTTATGTTGAGCTTTCTGTTAATAATCTCATCAGCGTCCAACTGCAACGTATCTAACATGTTTACGCAATATACAAGAACATCAGCGAGTTCTTCCTTTACCGCATCCAGGTTATAGTCTTTGTCACTCCACTGAAAGCACTCAAGTAATTCGTTTGATTCAATAGATATTGATTTTGCAAGGTTCGCAGGAGTGTGAAATTGATTCCAATCTCTGTCATCAGAAAATTTCCTAATTCGAGCGATGGTCTCTTCAGTAATAATAGCAGACACTATTCACAAACATCCTTTCTATCACTTGTTCATAAAAATCATAACATAAGATGATGTTTCAAACAAGGGAACGCGATAAAAAAGTACTAATCAAGTAGGAGGTGAGTAAATGGCAAGCAGGATAAAAGGCATCACTGTCGAGATCGGCGGCGATACCACGGGACTTGAGAAGGCTCTGAAACAAGTAAACTCCACGATAAAAACCACGCAGTCCGAGCTGAAGGATGTTGAACGTCTGCTGAAGCTCGATCCCTCCAACACACAGCTTCTCGCCCAGAAGCAGAAAGACCTCAAGGACGCCATCGGCGCGACCTCTGAAAAGCTGAACACGCTCAAGGAGGCACAGCGGCAGGCAAAGGAGCAGCTCGAAAACGGTGACCTCGGGCAGGACAAATACGATGCTCTGCAAAGAGAAATCATTGAGACCGAGCAGGAACTTCGCCGTCTGCAGGAGGAGGCTGTCACCACCAATGCTACCCTTGCCAAGATCGAAGAAGTCGGCGGCAAGTTCGAGGCGGTCGGTGACAAGATCACCGGAGTCGGCAACAAGGTCATGCCCGCTTCGCTTGCCGTTATCGGTCTCGGAACGGCAGCAGTAAAGACAGCTGCCGACTTCGATTCCGCTATGGCGCAGGTAGCCGCTGTTTCCGGCGCGACCGGAGATGATCTCCAAGCACTCCGGGATAAGGCAAGAGAAATGGGCGAAAAAACAAAGTTCTCTGCCTCAGAAGCTGCGTCCGCCATGAACTATATGGCGATGGCCGGATGGAAGACCGAGGATATGCTCTCCGGCATTGACGGTATCATGTCCCTAGCCGCCGCTTCCGGTGAAGACCTCGCAACGACCTCGGACATCGTCACCGATGCTCTCACCGCTTTCGGACTGACAGCAAAGGACTCCGGTCACTTTGCGGACATCCTCGCAGCGGCATCCTCCAATGCTAACACCAATGTCTCCATGATGGGCGAGACTTTCAAGTACTGCGCTCCTGTTGCCGGTGCCCTCGGCTATTCGGCAGAGGACGTTGCCGAGGCAGTCGGTCTCATGGCAAACAGCGGTATCAAGGCAACACAAGCCGGGACTGCCATGCGAACCATGATGACGAAGCTTCAGGGCGAACTGGAGCTGTCCGGCGCGGCATTCGGAGAAGTTACCATTGCCACGGCAAACGCTGACGGCTCCATGCGTGAGCTGGGAGACATCCTCGATGACCTCCGTGGATATTTCTCGCAGATGACAGAATCCGAAGCGGCAGCGGCGGCGGAGACACTTGTCGGTAAGAATGCCATGTCCGGCTTTCTTGCTGTTATGAATGCCGCTCCCGGAGATATTGACAAGCTCAATAACGCTATCGCCAACTGTGACGGTACCGCCGAAGAGATGGCGGCGATCATGCAGGACAACCTCGGCGGTCAGCTCACCATTCTGAAATCTCAGTTGGAGGAGTTGGCTATTTCTTTCGGTGAAATGCTGATGCCCGCTATCCGGAATATCGTCAGCAAGATACAGGCTTTTGTCGACAAGCTCAACAGCATGGACGAAGGCACAAGGCAGGTCGTCCTGAAAATCGGTCTGCTTGTGGCGGCACTCGGTCCCTTCCTCGTGATCCTCGGCAAGAGTATCTCCGGTATCGGTTCTGCCATGAATGGATTCTCCTCCCTAGCAAAGGGTATCGGAAAGCTCGGAGTAAAGATTGCCGGAAGTACCGGATCGATTACGAGCCTTGGAAGTGCCATCGGTGCTGTTGCCGGTCCCGTCCTCGCTGTCGTTGCCGTTATTGCAGTTCTCGCCGCCGCCTTCAAACACTTGTGGGATACGAATGAGGGCTTCCGGGAAAACATCACAAACACATGGAACAGTATCAAGGAAACCGTATTCGGCTTCTGTCAGGGTATCGTTGACAGGCTCAACAGTCTCGGCTTTGAGTTCAAGAACATCACCGAAGTCATCAAGGCTGTATGGGACGGCTTCTGCAACCTCCTCGCTCCCGTTTTCGAGGGAGCGTTTTCTATTATTTCCACAGTCCTTTCGACCGTTCTGGATCACATTTTGAACGTGGTGGATTTCTTTATCGCCGTCTTTCGCGGTGATTGGGAAGGCGCGTGGGAAGCGGTCAAGAACATCTTCACGAATCTGTGGGAAGGTATTCTTTCTATCCTTTCTACCATCCTCGAAACTATGAAAGGCGTTCTGGATGCCGTCCTCGGATGGTTCGGCTCTTCGTGGGAACAGGCGTGGACGGCAATAAAAACCTTCTTCGTGAACATTTGGACGGGAATCAAGGATTTCTTCGTCAACACCTGGAACAGCATAAAAACCACGGTTTCTAATATCGTTGACGGGATCAAAACGAAAATAAGCACTGTCTTTAATGCCGTAAAGATAACCGTCTCAGATATTTTCAACGGCATCAAGGAAACGGCAACAAACGTGTGGAATGCCATCAAGACCGCCATAACCACACCCATTGAAGCGGCAAAGGAAAAAGTCAGATCTGTCATCGACAGCATCAAGGGCTTCTTCTCCGGGCTGAAGCTGGAACTTCCACATATCAAACTGCCGCATTTCAGCATTTCCGGTACGCTCTCCCTTAACCCGCCGAGTGTTCCACATCTTAATATCGACTGGTATAAGGAAGGCGGCATTATGCTGAACCCCACCATCTTCGGCATGAACGGCTCGTCTCTTATGGCGGGCGGTGAAGCCGGAGCGGAGGCTATTCTCCCTCTGTCGCAGTTTTATGACAGGTTGGAAAGCATCCTCGCTACCAGAATGAACACCGGGAATATGGAAAAGTACCTCGCTGTCATTGCTGCCAACAGCGGCAAGGGCATCTACCTTGATGACGGCACCCTCGTGGGGCATCTGCTCCCGGTCATCGACAGTGAGCTTGGTAAGAATCAAAAACTGCAAAGGAGGCTTGCATTATGATACCGGATGTAAAAATAAACGGCACTTCAATGTTGAGCCTCGGCTGGCTGCGTGAGACCGTGGACTTCCCGACACCGAAATCTCAGACGAATACGGTGGTCGTGCCGGGGAGGAACTCTCCCATCCGCTTCACAGAGGCATTGGGGCGTGTATCGTATCAGCCGCGCAGTTTTGAGATCACGCTCACGATGCTCGGTACTCGTACCGAATACGATAGCATGGTCGGTGAGGCGGTCAACCGCTTCGCCGGTCAGCTTGTCCAGATCATCTGCAGCGAAGAACCGGAACTGTACTACGTCGGCACGATTGAAGCAGAACCCTCCTACGACCCTCTGACGGGCAAGGGTGTGCTGCTTTTTTCATGCTCTGATGGAGATGCCTACCGCTACCATGTGACGGAAACTGCAGTCAGGAAGGTTGGAACTGGCACGGTCATCCTCGCCAATGACTATATGCCCGTCGCTCCGGTAATCACCACCACCGCCGAAACCACACTTACGTGGATGGTCGGCTCGGACAGCTTCCACAAGACACTGAGTGCCGGAACATGGGAGATACCGGAACTGGAGCTTGCCCCCGGCAATAACTCCGTTACCGTCTCCGGCAGCGGCTTGACTACCTTCCAATACAGGGAGGGGCGGATATGAGCATCTTTCGTGTATTTGTGGATGGTAATCTATTCTATCATCCTGAACTTTCAAAGCTTGCCATCACGCAGGCGAAAGTACATGAGGATGCGGAGAACATTGACAGTCTGACTCTCTCCGCTCCGCATAATCATCCGTATCTGAATGACATTGTGCCTTTGGTATCGACCATCGTCTGCAAAAAGGACGATGACATTGTCTTTGAAGGCCGCGCCATTGATGACGGCAGCGATTTCTACAACACCCACACATGGACGTGCGAGTCGTGCATGGCATATCTCAAGGACACTATCCAGCCGCCTTTTCAGTACAGTGGCACTTTGCGCGGACTCATGGAATACTTCATATCTGTGCATAACGCAGCGGTCGAGGACAAGAAGAAATTCGTACTCGGTGAGGTAACCGTTACAGACGAAAACGATTATATTTCCTACAGTAATTCGGAATACTCCGTCACGATGGATGCCATTCGGGATAAGCTCATCAAGACCCACGGCGGATACCTCCAAATACGCTATAAAGACGGCAATCGGTATCTCGACTACCTCGCAGACTTCAACACTCGGTCGTTGCAGACTGTTGAGTTCGGAAAAAACCTTCTCGATGTGAAAGTGACTCGTGACCACACGGCAAGAGCCTCAGTTCTCATTCCATTGGGAGCGATTATTGAGGGAAGCTCGGAAGAAGAGTCCGAAGAGACCTCTCAAAAGCGTGTGGATATAACCTCCGTGAACGAGGGAAGAAACTACATTTATGATGAGGATGCCGTTGCGGAGATCGGTTGGATATGGGCGACGGAGATATGGGACGATGTAACCGTTCCCGGCAATCTTCTCCGCAAAGGAAACGCCCGCCTTGCCGAGCTGACCGAAGGCATCACAAGCATGGAGCTTACAATCGTGGATGAGTCGGATGCCGGCGCCGACATCGGAGATATCCGGGCAAGGATGTATGTGAAATGCCTCTCTGAACCCCACGGCATCAACGGTACATACCTCTGCGTCAGCCGTGACAGGGACTACCTGAACCCTGCCGGAAACACGATCACCATTGGAGCAAGCGGTGTTACTCTGACTTCCACCACGGCAAGACAGTCCCAGACCATATCCGCTCTTGAAACGGATATGGACGGTATCGCAGGCAGAGTTGAAGAAATATCCTCATCTAAGATGTACCGCACCGAGCTTGTCGTTGATGGTGTAAACATCTTCCGGGACAAGGGGCAGCAGAGCGTCATGCACTGCAAGGTATTCTCATGGGACAAGGATATTACCGATGCGCTCCCGGCATCCGCTTTTGCTTGGTACCGTCACTCCAACAATGAAGATGCCGATGAGGAATGGGGTGCCGACCATACCGGCACAAAGACAATTACAGTTTCCACAGAGGATGTGCAGGACAACGCATCGTTCTTCTGTGAAGTAACGATATAAGGAGGCTACCATGCCTACAGTACTCACTTCAAGCCAGCAGACCTTTGTTGATATCACCGATCAGAGGAAACTGTCGGCATATATTACTTCAAACCTTCCGAAGACGCAGAGTGAAGACCCGAATGTGCTGCCGCATACTTACGCACCGAGCTGGGCAAGCGCCAATCTGAAGCTGACCCCTGCTGTATTTATAGACCAGTCATCTCTGCCGCTGGATGCCTCCGGTCTAACCATCACATGGAAGCGTAAGGACGGCATCTCTGCCGAGACAAGCCTCACTTCCGGTGAGTCGGTTTCAGGCGGCATTCTGACGGTCAGCCAGAACAAGCTGGCATCGTCCTCCTCCGGCATGATCACTTATATCTGCTACATCAGCTATTACGATGCTGAGACGAAGAACACGGTCAATATATCCTCGGATATCACCTATACGCTGGTGATGAATGCCGAAAATGCAAAGCTCGCTTATGTGACAGCAGATACCTATGTGTTCAAGTACAACAGCTCCGGAGCTTTAGTCGGTGCGTCCCAGACGACACTGACCGCACAGGTTCAGGGTGTAACCATCAGCAAGTGGCAGTATAAAAACAGCTCCGGCAACTGGACGGATTACCCGACCACCTCGGATAATCCCACGATCACCGGCGGTACTTTGGTAGTCAAGCCGAGTCACAGTGTTTTCGTGAACAACGTGGCACAGATTAAGCTTGTAACGAGCGAGACCGATGTATTCGACACCGTTTCCATCACGAAGATGTATGACGGTGAGAAGGGCGATCCCGGTACTCCCGGCTCGCCCGGCAGCGGCGGTTTATCGGTGATCCTCGGCAATGAGGCGCAGACCATCGCCTGCACTTCCGCAGGGAAAACATCTGCGGCTTCCGTCATAACGATTCCGTTCACAGGCTATGTCGGCATAACGCAGACGGCCTGTTCCTGTTCCGTGGGAACACTGCCCACCGGCATTACCGTGAAGTCCAATACCGCAGGCACGGCATCGACAGCCGGAAAGCTGGAGTTGAACGTTGCGGCATCGTCTGATCTGGGAGGCACGTCTGTGCTGGCTGGAGATATCACGCTGACCTTTACCGTTTCCGGGCAGACGGCAACGAAGACCTTCACATGGACAAAGGCGAAAGCGGGCAGCAACGGTACGTCAGCTGTTGTCTTTTCTGTTTACGCCCCCAACGGCACGGTCGTGCAGAACCAGTCCGGCAGTCTGACACTTGCCACTTCTGCCTACAGCGGCTCGACTGCTGTTACCGGAACATATCAGTGGGCGAAGTACGTGAACGGTACATGGATAAACATAAGCGGAGCAACCGCATCCACTCTGACAGTCTCCGGCGCGGACATCGTCAACATTCAGTCCTACCGCTGCACCATGACATACAGCAGTAAAAACTATGTGGACGTCATTACCGTGGAGGACAAGTCCGACCCCTATGTGTCGGAGATGCTTTCCATCGGCGGGTTCACTGTAAAGAACAACCTCGGCGGAGTTGTGCCGTATGTGATCGTCCGCACCAATCAGCGCGAGGTCGACCCGCTCCTCGGTAATATTTCCGAGACAGCGCCTTCTTCACCCACCTCGGGAATGTACTGGTATCAGGTGGATCACACCGGAGGAACGGTCACACTCAAGAAATACAACGGCTCGTCATGGGCAACGACCACCGACCATCAGGGTCTGACCTACACATGGTACGCACAGGACAAGGACGGGAATGAGATCACTTTCGGCAAGACCGGCAAGGTTATCTACCTGTCGGCAGCAGACATCGACAGCATCATTACGCTGCAATGCGATGTGTCGAACTGAGGGGAGGCAGAGCTAATGCCTCTTCTCACCACATGCCAGAACACATTCCAAAACAACAGCTCCTATGAGGGAGCCCTCGAGGATGTAGAGGCACTGAAGGTCAATGTCCGTGAATGCTACTCTGAGATTTCCAAGACATCCGAAGAGATACGCTCTGAGGTGCATGAGACTTATCTTTCAAAGTCCGACCTTGAAACCATCCAGCAGGATTTTCAGTCGAGTATCTCCCAGACGGCAAGTGAGATCCGAATGGACTTCACCACCGTAACCGACAGAATCAGCGGTGACGTAGCAAGCAACCAGCAGCTCCTTGAGGAATACATCCGTTTCCGTGGAGCACTCATCGAGCTGGGCAAGGTCGGCAACGCATTCACTGCAGAGCTATCCAATGACAAGTTGTCCTTTAAGGAAAACGGTCAGGAGATCGCATTCATATCCAATCAGGCACTGAAGATTACGAATGCCGAGATCCGCTACAAGCTTTCGCTTGGCTCGGTGGAGCGTGGCTGGTTTGACTTCATCCCTCGCGCCACCGGCAACCTTTCAATAATCTGGCGCGATGCAACATAAGGAGAATACTACATGGCAACAGGCAAAAGCGGAAAGATATCTATAACAGGAACGAAAAACATGAGTGCCGTGCTGTACTGGTCGGAGACATATGACGTTGCAACGAACACCCATGTTGTGAAGATCGACAATATCAAATTCAAGTCCTCAAACTGGTACGGTTTTACATACTACCTCACCGGCAGCATTGTTGTGAACGGAACAACGGTGTTTTCGTGCAGCTCGACCTCCGGTTCCCACTATGTGAGCATAAACAGCCAGAACACGGAATATCCCATTACGGCAAACTCCGGCTACTCCGCTCCCCCGTGGTCGAGCGGCAGCATCACCGGCAACACGGACGGCACCAAGACGGTGACCGTCAAGTTTAATTTCAGCGGCTATTCCGTCAGCGGCACCGGCGCAAACGGCTTTAACGTCACGACCTCAAGCGACATTGCGCTGACGACCGTACCGCGAAAATCCACCGTAAGCATGAACGCAGCAACGATGGGATCGGCGGCAACGATCAGTATTACCCGCGCATCCTCGTCGTTTACGCACACACTGACCTATTCTTTCGGCAACGCAAGCGGGACGATCAAGACAAAGACCACAGCAACATCCGTTTCATGGACACCGGCTTTGACCTTGGCAAATCAGGTGCCGAACAGCACCTCCGGCACGGTCACCATTACCTGTTCCACCTATAACGGCAGTACGCTCATCGGATCAACGACCTGCACGGCAAAACTGTCCGTACCGGCATCAGTCGTGCCATCGTTCAGTTCCCTGACAGCAGTCCGTGTGGACGGCACGGTGCCTTCCTCGTGGGGCATTTATGTTCAGAACAAGTCCAAAGCAACGCTGACAATAAACGGAGCGGCAGGAAGCTACGGCTCCACGGTCAGCGCCTACAGCATTACGGGCGGAGGCTTTTCGGGGACATCGAGTTCTCTCACGACCGGCTTTTTGACCACCTCCGGCACGGTCACATTCACAGCGAAGGTAAAAGACAGTCGCGGACGCTGGTCAGCGGAAAAGACCGTGTCCATATCCGTTGTGGAGTATTCGCCCCCGAGCTTCACCAATTATCTCACGCAGCGGTGCAACAGTGAAGGAACGGTCACGGCCAACGGCACCTACGGCAAAGGCACAGTCACTTTCGCCTATGCAAGCTGCAGCAGTAAAAACACTGTTACCACCGCCGTGGCGTATAAGCGCAGCACCGTATCTAGCTACACAGCCACCAGCGAGACATTCACATCCGGCACGGCCTTCACCTTCGGCGGTGGAAATCTGTCCACAGATTATTCCTATGACATACGCTATACGCTGACTGATGCCTTCGGGGGCATTGACGTTGTGGATACGGTTTCTACTGCATCCGTGCTGCTGGACTTCAAAGCCGGTGGCACGGGCATTGCCATCGGCAAGGTGTCCGAGAAGGACAACACCTTCGAGTGCTCATGGAACACGGAGGTCGGTGGCAAGCTGGATGTTACCGGAGCGGTCACGACACCCGGAGCGGTATCCTGCAAGAACATTATCATCCACGGCAGTAATACGGATAACGACACTCGCTTTCTCACATCGGATGCCGCGAACAACATCTACGCAAAGGTCAACGGTGTGACACCGCTGGTTATTACGGACAGTGCTGTCCGCGCCGGAGTCTCGTACACGGATACCGTGACCTGCGGATCGGCATCCTACCCGTGGAAGGCAGTGTACGGCTCGAAGCTCTACGAGGGAGGAACGGCACTTTCCGCCAAGTACCTTCCGCTGTCCGGCGGCAAGATGAGCGGTACGCTTCATTTGTCACGCACAACGGATGCCTCCGGTACGGCAGATAACAAGCCCGCTCTCATGATCGGCAACGCGACCGGAGCGCACTTGGAGCTTGACGGCAATGAGCTTATGGCAAAAGCGTCTGCTACTACCACCACATCACTATACCTCAACAGCGAAGGCGGCACCGTATATATTAACGGCTACAACACCTTCTGGACGACCTGCATCGGCTACGGCAGTATGTCGCAAAACGGCACCTTCTCCGGGACGGTACCGGCAGACACGAGGCTGTTTGTTATTGCCTTGTACGATGACTCGTATTCTGCATGGTACACAATGGCAGTTCCTAAGAACAGTTTTACAAGCGGCTCAACGCTGCACCTCAAAGCAACGAGCGATTATTATACCTTTAAGATCAACGTCAGCGGCACGTCCGCTACACTCACGAAGGTCGGCTCGGGAACCAAGACGGTGTATTTCATTGCAATCAGATAGGAGAAAACAGCATGAAAGTAAACCTTGATGAAAACGGCTATGTCCGGGAATGGGCGCTGGTCGGTGACAACGGCGGAATAGATGTACCGGAACCGGACGATCTCGAAGAGTTTATTTTTTGTGCGACCGGGTACAAGGTCGTGGATGGCCTCCTCCAAAAGGACGACACGCGAGACCGGGCCCAGCGCATTGAAAAACAAAAGGAAGCTCTTCGGCAGCAGCGTGAGACTGAATGCTTCCCGGTCATTAACAGAGGCTGGATGTGGTACTCCAGCCTTAATCTTTTACAGTGGATCGAGCTGAAAAAGTGGTATTTGGAATGGCTGAACGTTACAGAGACACTGTGCGCCCCGGAACGCCCCTCATGGATGGATAACATAGACACATCTGCCATACCGGATCGCCCGATATGGTTATAGCGAGGTGATGAAACATGTGGCGCGGAACCACACCAATGCATATTTTCACCCTCCCAGTAGGGGTGAAATTGACAGATTTCTCAGCCGTTTTTATTACTTATTCTCAAAATGGAGAAACCATTTTGGAGAAAACGGAGGCTGATCTCACGCCAACAGAGACCGGATTCACAGTCACCCTTACACAGGCGGATACACTTCTATTCACGCAGGGGCCTGTAAAAATCCAGTTGCGCGCTAAAAAGCCAACCGGAGAGGCCGTCGCTTCAGACATCATATCTTCGACGGCAAAAGAGGTTTTGAAGGATGGAGAGATATGAGAATTCGAGTCACATTTTCCGAAATGCCGGACCGTTTTGCACTTGGGCTAAATGAGCAGGAAAGCTTCGCTCTAGTATTTGATGAGGGAATGCAATGCCACTGTTTGCCCTATGAGGGAAGTTACGACATTAGGCCGGGTCTGTTGGCGCAAACGCTCCCCACAAACGACAGGCATTTGCACGAAGATATTCTTGTACGTGCAATTCCGTATACGGAGGTCAGCAATATTCAGCATGGCCTCACAGCAATAATAGGAGGAAATTAAAATGGAAGACGCCACCAAAGCATCGACGATGGATTTGGGTAGAACGACAACCACCTACATCAACAAGGTTATTTATGGCACTGAGGTTTTGATCGATCTCACCGGAGATACCGTAGTTGCCGACAAGCTCATGTCAGGATACGTAGCCCACGATAAAAGTGGCGCACCTATCACTGGTACCTGCGATTTCGATGTAAACACACAGGATGCTACAGCGACAGCAGCAGAACTTCTTTCCGGAAAGACAGCCTATGTACGAGGTACAAAGATTACCGGTACGATGCCGAACAAAGGCTCGGTCACCGGTGAGATCGATTCTGTCGACGAGAATTACACAATCCCGATGGGTTTTCACGACGGATCAGGAAAAGTAAACATCTCAGCAGCGGAAAAGGCGAAAATCGTTGCGGGGAACATCAAGTCCGGTATTGAGATACTGGGAGTTACCGGTACTTATTCCGGCGAATCCATCACTGCACAGAGCAAGACAGCGGTTCCGTCTCTCTCAACACAGACGATTCAGCCTGACACCGGCTATGACTATCTGTCAGCGGTGACGATTAGTCCTATACCGTATACCGAGACAGAAAACAGTGCAGGCGGATTAACTGCCACAATAGGATAAGGACCATGGCAATAAACAAAGTGGTATATGGAACGACAGTGCTCGTGGATCTGACAAATGACACGGTGAGCCCGGAATCAATGCTGCTGGGTACGCGAGCCCACGCTTGTAACGGCGACATGATTGAAGGCACTCTGAACGGGAGCCAAACCGGGCTCCTTGTTCAGATCGAAGGTGTAACACCAGCGTATATAAGCGCGAAGTCAGTTACCATTGATCTGAGCGAATTTACATCGATATATCAACAGATCACGGGCGAACAGATCATTGTTGAATTTACTCACCTTGATCTGTATGCGCCCGGACTAATTCTCGGCGGCAGAATAGATACCGAAATTACGCTTTCGTATGAGGCAAGCACCGGAATCATTACCCTCAGTACAACAGAGAGCATTTTTCAGAGTTCGAACAAGTGCGTGGCTAATGTATATATAACGGAACAGGTCCCAAGCATCATTAAGCCGGAGCAGACGAAATCGACTTCTCCAAGCACCGATCAAATCACAATCAACCCGGATTCCGGATATACATTGTCCAGCGTTACCGTAGAGCCTATAACAGGCACATTGCTATCTTCGCTGAATACCGATTTCCGCGCGGACAATATCCGGAAAGACATTGACCTGTTTGGTATCACCGGAACGCTCGACCCCAGCGGCGGTAGCTTTAACCCGTATCCGTGGAAGGATATCGAAGTAGGAACGATCACACCTTCGTCAAATACAACCACCCTTTATATCAATGAAAGTAAAGGGACTCCGCTAGCTCTGGTAATATCCCTCGCTGATATGAACGGCATATCCCAATCGAACAATGTGATATATAACGCGAGCTTCTCAACGAGCAATGTAAAGGCAAATCCCGCTCACATCGTTGTATATCAAGGCGCATTAAGCGTAGGCACAAGTACAAGTTACCCCACCTATAGTAATGGGGCATTCAATTTGAACAAGCAGCTCAAAGCTGGTTGGACATACAACTATATGGTCGCATATGGCTGATTTGTGAAAGGAGAAAAAACAAATGAAAGAATTTTGGACTTCCGTCCAGGTCGTTTTTACCGCTATCGGTGGATGGCTTGGGTGGTTCTTAGGGGGTTGTGACGGGCTTATGTACGCTCTCATCGCTTTCGTAGTCGTAGACTACATTACAGGCATCATGTGTGCCATCGTGGACAAGAAGCTGTCCTCCGAGGTCGGCTTCAAGGGCATCTGTAAGAAGGTGCTTATTTTTCTTTTAGTGGGTATGGCAAATATCCTGGATGTAAATATCATTGGAAGCGGCAGCGTTCTCAGAACGGCTGCTATTTTCTTTTATCTCTCCAACGAGGGTGTGTCCCTTCTGGAGAATGCAGCCCATCTTGGCTTGCCTGTTCCCAATGCAATGAAGGAAGTATTACAGCAGCTCCATGACAGGGCTGAGAACGGAGGAAATGAAAATGAGTAAAGCAAGTGAAGTCGTAGCTGTTGCCATCTCACAGATCGGCTACAAAGAGAAAGCCAGTAACAAGAATTTGGACGATAACACCGCCAATGCCGGCTCCGCGAACTGGACGAAGTACGCGAGAGATTTGTATGCCGCGAAGTATTACAACGGCAACAAGAACGGCTTTGCATGGTGTGACGTCTTTGTCGACTGGTGCTTCTTCAAAGCCTACGGTGCGACCGAGGGTCAGAGGATCGAGTGCCAGACCGGGGACTGCGGTGCGGGATGCACATTCTCCATGCAGTACTACCAGGCCAAAGGCAGATTTGATAAGAACCCCAAGGTGGGCGATCAAATCTTCTTCCGCTATTCCGGCAGTTCGGGTGCAGACCATACCGGTATCGTTGTCGAGGTCACTTCCTCGCAGGTCATTACTGTTGAGGGTAACTCTGGCAACCAGGTCAAAAAGAACACCTACGCTCGTAGCAACAGCTCCATCATCGGCTACGGTCATCCTCTTTACGATGAGACCGCTGGCACTGCCGCCGCTCCTGCCCCTGCTCCCGTGGCTGAGACGAAGAAAACCGAAGCTACCGAGAAAGCCGTGACCGTGAGTCTCAAGCAGCTCTCCCAGGGCAGTGCCGGAGCGCAGGTCAAGACCATTCAGCGCATCATCTATGTGCGCGGCATCAACAGCAAGATTGATATTGACGGCGATTTCGGACCCATCACAAAAGCCGGGGTCATCGACCTTCAGAAGAAGCTGTTTCCCAACACCTCGTCCGAGTGGGACGGAATCGTTGGAAAGAACACTTGGACCGCTGCACTGACGGCGCTGAACTAACTGAATACCCAACTTATCACAGGCCTATCAAAGAGAAATCTCCGGTAGGCCTATTTTTTTATTTCCACGACCGTTGAAAAACGACTCTGCCGTGGCCTAACTGTGAGAGCACTTTATTACAATGGGGGCGCGGTTATGACAATCACCGAAAAGAAACAGCTGATCGAGCTGAAAGATGCTGGTCTTGGATATAAGCGGATAGCTGCATGTACTGGCCTGCCAATTGGAACTGTGAAGACATTCTTCCGAAGGCAGGTAGCCCGGGATGCTTCAACTGGCCCTGTTTGCCAGCAGTGCGGTGGGCCAATTGAGGCTGGGCGTGTAAAGCGTGAAAGAAAGTTCTGCTCAGATCAATGCCGGATGCGATGGTGGTCAGCACACCCCGAGCAGATGAACCGGAGAAGCGGCCGGAAACTAATCTGCCCTTGGTGCAAGAAAGTGTTTATTGTATACGGCGAAAAGAAACGGGTTTATTGCTCACGGGAGTGCTATTCAGCCGCTAGAAAGGCTATGGGTGGACTTGATGGATGATTATTTACAAAGCACTATTCAGTACAGAATAGCCATGTCGATGGCAAAAAGTATGCTGAACAAGGGGATCATAACCAAGGAAGAATACGCAAAAATTGATACAATTATGACCAAAAACGCTGAGTTATCTTTGGGTACTATATTCTCCGAAATTCCTTGATATTACTGCCTTTCAGAGCGAATATGTCACACGATAAGGAGGCGATATCATGGAAAGAACAATCAAGCGAGTCGACCGCAAACTCCCCAAGCAGGAAAAACTCATACGTGCAGCAGCCTACTGCCGCGTTTCCTCAGACAAGGATGCAATGCTGCACTCGCTTTCTGCTCAAGTCAGCTACTTCAGCACTACGATTCAAAACCATCCCGGATGGGTATATGTCGGTGCCTATGTTGATGAAGGTATTACCGGTACGAAGGAAGACCGACCAAAGTTCGTAAAGCTGATGGAAGACTGCCGGGCTGGGAGAATTGATTTGATTATCACGAAAAGCGTCACACGATTTGCCAGAAACACGGTAGTTCTTCTGGACTCGATCCGAGAGCTTAAGTCGATGGGCATTGACGTTTTCTTTGAAAAGGAAAACATTCACACCCTGAGCGCAGACGGGGAACTGATGATCAGCATCCTCGCATCCTATGCCCAGGAAGAAAGCAGATCGGCAAGCGAAAATCAGAAATGGCGCGTGAAAAGGAACTTTGAAGAAGGCAAACCCTGGCGCTACTTCATGCTTGGATACCGGAACGTTGACGGTGAGATGACCATTGTGCCTGAAGAAGCGGAAATCGTAAAAGGCATCTTCAGAGACTACTTGGCAGGCGTGGGCATTACGACCATCGTGAACAATCTGAACACCAGCGGGTTCGTAACGCAGAGCGGATACAAGTTCCACAACAGCGCAGTTGAGCGCATCTTGAGAAATTATGCTTACACCGGGAACCTGATGCTTCAAACGAAGTACCGAGAAAACCACCTGACAAAACGCACTCTAGTTAATAATGGCGAGCTTCCCAAGTACCACGCTTTTGAAACCCACGAGCCGATTATCTCCCTGGAGGTTTTTAATGCCGTCCAGGAAGAAATGAAGCGCCGGGCAGAAAAATATGCACCAAAAGCGAAACGGCAACAATACCCCTTCAGCGGCTTAATGGTATGCGCCAATTGTGGAAAAAACTACCGACGGAAGGTAACCACGACCGGCCCGGTTTGGATATGCCCGACTTACAATTCAAGCGGCAAAGCGAGCTGCGCATCCAAGGCAATCCCCGAGGGTATTTTGATGGATACAACCGCTTCTGCGCTTGGGGTCGATAAGTTCAACGAGGCTTTTTTCCACGAGCGCGTTTCAAAGATGGTGATTTCAGTCGGGAACTGCATCACGTACCACATGAAGGACGGAACAGAAATTCAGCGGGTCTGGAAAGACCGTTCACGGCGGGAAAGCTGGACCCCGGAAATGAAAGAAAAGGCAAGGCAGGCAACGACAGAAAGGTGGAGATCAAATGGCTAACGCAAGAAAGGTACAGGTCATAGAGGCAACAATCAATCCTAAGACGCACCTGTCCACTACATCGCCTCGCAAGCGCCGTGTAGCAGCATACGCCCGCGTCTCGACCGATTCGGATGAACAGGCAGGCAGCTACGATGCACAGATTGATTACTATACCAGGTACATCTGCAACAGACCTGATTGGGAGTTCGTAAAGGTTTACCCCGACGACGGCATCTCAGGTTTGAGCACGAAAAAAAGAGAACAGTTCATGGCAATGATCAACGATGCGTTAGCCGGGAAAATCGATTACATCATCACGAAGTCGATCAGCAGATTTGCGAGAAACACGGTCGATACCTTGACTTACGTGCGAATGCTAAAAGATCACGGAGTCGGGGTCTACTTCGAAAAGGAAAATATCGACACCATGGACGCTAAGGGTGAGCTGCTTATTACAATTATGAGCTCCCTCGCCCAGGAAGAGTCCCGCTCCATATCCGAAAACGTGATCTGGGGCCAGCGGAAACGCTTTGCAGACGGCAAGGTTACCCTCCCTTACAAGCGGTTCTTAGGATATGACCGCGGAGCATCAAAGGATGATCCCCCGGTCGTAAATGAAGAACAGGCGGTCTGGGTACGGTATATCTACAGCGAGTTTATGCTCGGGAAAACCGCATGCGCCATTGCTAAAGCACTGACTGCTTCCGGGGTTCCGTCGCCCAGCGGCAAGCCAAAGTGGAGCCCGTCAACGGTAGAAAGCATCCTTTCAAACGAAAAATACAAGGGCGACGCTTTGCTTCAGAAAACGTTCACCGTTGATTTTCTTAGTAAAAAGAAGAAAGTAAACGAGGGCGAACACCCGCAATACTATGTTGAACACAGCCATGAAGCTATTATCGACCCCCGCGAGTGGCAGCTGGTTCAGCTGGAGATGGAAAGACGGAAGAGCCTAGGGATGCGCTACAGCGGGAACTGCGTCCTGGCCACCAGAATAGTATGCGGCGACTGCGGTTCATACTTTGGCCCCAAGGTATGGAATTCGACAAGTAAATACAAACGCACCATTTGGCAGTGCAATAACAAGTTTAAAGGCGAGACGAAATGCAGCACTCCGCACATTGAGGAACAGGAAATAAAGAGCCGGTTTATATCGGTGATTAACTTCCTGCTTCCCGACAAGCAGGCCTTGCTGGAAGATTGCAGGCTTATGCAGGATGCCCTCACGGATTGCACAAAGATCGACGAACAGCTAAATGCTCTCACGGAAGAGCTCGAAGTTGTTGCAGCGCTCACCCGGAAATGCATCGCAGAAAACGCAGCCGAGGTTATCGATCAGGTCGAATACAAAAAACGCTACGACGGTTTGAACGACAGATACAACATCACCCGCGAAAAGATCGAGGCCATGGAAAAGAAGAAGACTTCCCGCATTGGCGAAGCAGACAAGATCGGCGCATTTATGTTTGAAATGCTAGAGCGTGATGAGCCGCTTGACACTTTCGATGATCGGCTGTGGATTGCAGTGATCGACCATGCCACGGTTTTTCACGACGGGCGTATCGTTTTTACTTTTGTCAATGGAATGGAGGCAGAAGGATAAATTAGAAGACAAGCCCTTTCAACAAAACGGGAATGTCTTGTCGAAAGGGTGATTCAGTCAAATATCCAAAGTTTCCTGATTGTAGTCTATGTCTGTAAGCGGCTCAACATCAAAGGTTTCTTCGGGCTCGGCATATTCTTCTACCGGAGTTCTATTCTTGGGCTTTGTTTTATATAAGCTGCTCATACGGAGTGGATTCCTCATTCGATGGTTATATGCGATGAGCATAGCTTCAGCATAACCGAGCGAACCTGCCCTGCGCTCTTTTGCCGTCCGGCTGAGTTCCTTCGGCGAGATCTTACCGACCTTCTCTTTGAATAGATCATCGCGGAGTTTGTCTTCATAGACATACACAAGCTTGGCGATGCCACGAAGCATATTGGAAGACAGGGAATTCTGTTCCCCTTCCCATGCTCCAATGCAAAGGCGAAGGGTGCGATCTAAGGCGTGGAACCCGTACTTGTCATTGATATACTCCAAGCTTGATATGGCACATATGCCCCGTACAGACTTTGTGCTAGATATCTGAAGCCCATAGGACTCTACTAGCGTCTTGATCATGAGTTGCTCATCGTTTCCTGCCTCGATATTGGCGTTGAATATTTCAAAAGGCGATAACGGCTTGACGAATTTCTGCTGCTGGGCAAAAGTATCTGCCTCCAGCGTGTAGTCCATGTCATCGTAGATCATGCACCAAACCGGTGTGTCGCGTGAGCCGGATACAGTTGCCACAATCTCTATCGTGTGCTGACCATTGAAAACATAGTTTACACCGTCACGGCGGCTGACTTTTACAGGATTGACCTGGTAAATATCGAAGTTTTCCGCAGTATGCTTGATATGCTTCTGCGACAGGCATCTTTGATAGTCCTGATTGGAAACAAGGTTCTTTATGGGTATCAATTCAAAATGCACCTTCGGTACGAATAAATCCAATTCGTCCATCATTACGCCTCCCTTATAAGCTGCAACATACGATCTATTGCTTCGCGCATGGCCAACAGTTCTTTTTGGAGCTTATCCCTAGCTTTCATGCTGGTCTGATTCATATTATCAATTGAGCGGACCCGGTTGAGCGAGCTTACCCAGGTCGGTACCGTGTAAGAAAGACTATTTATTTCTGCATCCGGATCATACGCGGGCATATCTTTGATGGATGCGGTCTGCGGTACAGCGGCATTTTTAAGAGCTTCTGTGCCTTGCATCAGCAACTCTCTGGCCTTCGCATAACCGAGCTGTGAACCTACTCCGGTCATCAAATACTCTATTACATTCACGAGTTCTTGCTTTGGGAGCTTGGCCAGCTCAAGGAAATGCTCCTGAGAGATCTTAAAGCGCCCGTTCAGCACCTCGGATACGAATTTCGGAGAAATCTTATACATCGCTTCAATGCCGCAAGCGTAGATATAGTACTTCCTGACCGTTCCATAGGAAATATGATATTCATTCCCTAAGCGCTCACGAATTTGCGTAGTGCTGTCAGTGTTCGGCAGATCCGCCTGAGAGAAGGGCTCGCCGAACCGGAGCTCCATTCGCTTTTTGCTGAGTTCGTGCGTGGCCAGTGTGCATTCCAAATCGCAGCGCTTCCCAATCAGGTATCGGTACATCTCTTCTGAGAGGTCCTGTCGAGCCAGCTGCTGCTTGCACACCCAGACCATCATTTCTTCCCGAGAGATTGAGTTCGCAGTGACAATGTTGAATGGCTTTCCATACTTTTTGCAGATTTCGTACAGCTCAAAATCTTGCAAGATGGTGTTATGCCAAACGGCGATATTTCTAGCGCACCCGGAGCGGCGGATGTTATCCTCCAGCAGCTTTCGACTACTCGGCTCGAGTGGTTGCACCAAAAGCTTAAACGCCGGGTCGATTTCCAATTTGTATTCCCTTCGCTGCATCACAACACCTAGGAAATTGTTATGGCATTTTCTAATGAAAACCGGACAGAGCCGATGCCGGGTATCATTTCACCATAAAAGCGATAACTGTGACTGTTTCCCCATTCTGGACATACTTCCTGTAAAGCTTCGCAGAGCGATTTGCTGTACAGTTCAAAACTAGAACCGCCTGAGAGCCTGACTCGGTGAGCGCGAGCATCGGCCGGATCGCCACAGCTGACACATATGCTGCGGTCTTCGGGATTTACCAGAAGGAGGATAAACGCAGGATCGCCCAGCTGGTGAATGACAGTTTTATATATCCTAATGCGGAATTTCTTCAGATCAACCAGGATTGCCGGTTTTGTATTGGCTTGCTCACTCATGTTTCTCCTCCCTCTGCTACCTTTTCTTTCTCAGCTACTTCATCCGTAGGCTTCTTATCCTGAACGCTAAAAACAGTGTAGCCTTCAAAAATATTCACTTGTAAGAGCTTCTGATGCTCCTCAACAGGCAGACCGAACTGATTTTTCCAGTCTGCGGGGTAAATCGGGGTGCGCGATGTCTTAGGCTTTTCGCCCTCTTTATAAGTGCGCACGTACATCTCAGATGCTGTTAAATCGAACAGCAAAAACAGCTGATTATTACTGCGTATGATCTTTCCAAGCAGCTTATATCTGTTATCCGGATTCCAGCCGAGCAGATCGACGATCATCGCATTAAACACACGTGCCGTGATAGCGCGGGGCTTTCGTTTTCCAGTCGTGCACCAAGCAAGACAGTCCTTCTCGTCCTCTGAGCATGGTCGTACAATCAACGTTTTATTATCCGGGTTTACCATGAACTGCACATACTGAACATCTGGCAATTTTCTAAGGCAAGACGTATTGAATGTAATCTTGTTGCGGTTGAAGGTAATCGACGGCTCATAAACATGGGCGAAGAACTCGCCTCGAACGACCTGATATCCTTCGTAGGAGAAGTCCTTCATGTTGACGATCTCCGACTCCGCAAGCGGTGCGCTTTGCACTTCAGGTGCCGCTTCCATGACAAGTGCATCTTTATTTTCAATAGTCTCCGTCACCGGGGTCTGACGCAGTATGGCATAATCAAACGAAGATTCCATGGGGATGTTTACAGATCTGCCCTGCAATGCACTGGAAACCGGATCCTGTCTATTCCACTGGTTGAATAGTTCCATTCATTTCTCCTCCCTGACGCATGTCCCGAATTATCCGTTCTATATGAAATGCGGCCTCTTCGGGGGTGGTTACGTTCAATTCCGGTTGAGTCGAGTATGGTTGAGCTTCCTCTCCGATCTGCCATTCACCGTTCTGGTCAATAGCAGCCAGCTCCCTTGCCTGTGCGTGACGATAGAAATTGCTTCCGAAGTTATCCGCCCATGCTGAGGGAAACGCAACTATGGAGTTTTTGGCTGGTATGAGCGGGCGCAATCCATCTTCCGCGTGGGCTGCGGAACCGCCCTCTTGGTTTGGAGCTGAACTCGGCACAAACATTTCTGTTTCCCGCATGTCGAATACAAGCACCGCTTCATTATCTTTTTGTCGTCGAACACCACGGACCCGATATTTGCAGTCGAGCCGCCAATCGAACAGCTCGAAAATAGTGCTGATAAAAGCTGCGCCGCTGATGTGTCGGGGGCCATAGTTCCCGTTATCATCAAGCTTCGCCCACTTGATTGCATTTCTCGCGTCCTTATCGCACTTGCGCACCGCCAGCAGATGCTCGTGCGGATGGATCAGCAGCTCAACATACTGAGCATTATCGAATTTCCGAATGCAGGCAGTACTAAACAGAAGATAATCATTTGATAAGCTCACGCTGATCCGGTTCTGCGTATTGAAAAACTGCACTCTTGCTATCTCATACCCACGCAGATCGAAGTCTCCCGATTGCGCTTCAACATCCCGCAAGCTTTTAGGAACAAAAACTTCATTCTCGTAGACGCTTTCGGACGCGACCTCATAGTCTGCTGCCTGGAAGCCCGCCCACCGAGGATTGATCACTACGAAGCCTTTCAGCGCTCCTTCCGGAATTACCTGTAGCTCCGGCAGAATACCTTTATTTCCGTAACGGGCATTGTCGATTAAATGCTGAACAGCGATGAAGTCATCGTAGGAAATGATGCCCTCGTGATGATGCTTCTTATAATACTGTGTGCGCTCTCCCGTGTTCTTCTTGGACTTGTGGTCCAGATAATGGGGCGTGAAAGTTTTTCGGGCAAGCAGGGCACCGCAATGTCGCTCGTTTCGAAGTTGCTGTAGAACGGAGCTGGCAGACCAGGTAAAATTGCCTTTCTTCGTTTTCCGTCCTAATTGTGTCAGCGTGTCAGCGATCTCCTGACAGGTGTAACCATATAAATACATAAAAAAGATCAGCCGGACCGTATTTGCCTCCTCTTCATTGATCACCAGGTTTCCGTCCTCATCGTGGTCATACCCAAGCAGGACCGGTGTTAGATATATCTCCCGGCCGAATCGCATCTCAATGGAGGCATTCATGATCGTGCTCTTGATGTGACTCTCTTCCTGGGCCATCGTCGCCACGAACGAGAGGCTCATTTCGGTGTTGTCCTTTAAGGTGAAGATGTTCTCGGACTCGAAAAACACACCGACGGGTGGATTCAGCGAGGCAAGTTCACGGACAAGGCTGATGCAGTCCACGATGTTTCTAGCAAAACGGGATACGCTTTTTGTAATAATGAGGTCAATCTTTCCCGCCCGGCAGTCTGCGATCATCTGATTAAATTTGGCTCTGTGCTGCAGGGACGTGCCGCTGATGCCTTCATCAGGGTAGATGCCGACGAGTGTCCAATTGGGATGCCGCTTGACCTGATCTTCGTAGTAGTTCTTCTGCAGCTCATATGATGAGGTCTGCTGAACGTTATCCGTAGACACACGGGCGTAAACGGCTACGCGCTTCGTTTCGGTATCATCATATAAATCAGCCTGTGGTTTGCCCGGGATCACAACCGTATCGCTAGATACATGGCCCCTATATCGTTCTCGTATTTTAGCTTTCTGCTCTTCTTTAGAGAGCTTTGCTTCATTCTGATTCATCGATTTAGCTCCAATGGTACAAAGTCTTTGCAATTAGTATATTGGACCTCCGATCAAATTGAAAATAACCAGAGGTATAGCAGCATCCCTCTGGTTATTGAAAAGTAATATTTTTTGAAAGAAGTAGCTCGTGAGAACAAAAAATAGAGCCTCCTAGCGGAAGCTCTAACTATGCACGATTATTCAGTTACTAGTCAAAATCTGCTTTTTTGACATTTCGGAAGGCCGATTTCATTTCTTTGAGGATGTTTTTCATTGCCTCAACTTCGGATGGAGCACAGTCCGAAATAAGGTTTGATATTTCTTCAGCATAAATATCGGTGACGGCCGGAACATTGCTGCGAAGAAGATAATCTGCTGAAATCTGCAGCACTTCAGTTATACGCTTGAAAATGTCGACGCCGAAATTCGTTCTTCCGGTTTCTATGTTGCTCATGTGGGAGGGAGAAATATTGAGCTGCTCGGCCAGACCTGTTTGGCTTATACCACGCTGTCTGCGGACATCCTGAATCCTCTGCCCAACTAGTCTTAAAGTGTCGTCCAAGCGGCTCACCTCTGTTCCTAATACTATTTTATATTTTACCCACTATCGTAAAAGTGTTGAATAGCCGATAGTCGAAGTCACCCACTATCGTGTATATAATTTATTGAAAATATACACGATAGGAGGTGAGAAAATGGCACTTAATTATATGCGAATTGGTCGCCGGGTACAAGAAATACGCAAAATGCGGAAGCTTTCGCAGGCAGATCTCGCAGAGCTGGCAGACATGTCAGTGCCTTACATCAGCCATATTGAAACGGCGCTGAAGAAGCCCAGCCTGGAATCGGTCGTGAAAATAGCTGACGCGCTTGGCGTAACGGTAGACCAGCTGCTTAACGGGAACCAGAGCAACGACCATCATACCTACGAAGCCGAAGTGGCTGAACTTCTAGCTGACTGCAACAGCAAGGAGCGCCGGATGATTTTTGAGCTGGTGACCCTAGTAAAGCGATGCCTGCGGGAGAATAGCTGGTTCTTCCATGACGGTACCATGGTGTGATTGTAGCTTGGGAGGCTCGATTGCACAAATAACCAGAGGTCAAATAATATCCCCGTAGGGATAAAATGGCCTCCGAACAATTGAAAAAACTGCTCGGAGGCCACCCTATGTTTTCATTACTGCTATGAAAACGCCGATTTCATTGACGGAATCGGAAATCCATGAAATCATTATTCCGCTGAATACTGGAGGTACAAATTATGATTTACGTCACGGGGGATTTTCACGGGAATGTTCGTGAACTGCTGAGCCGCTTCGATAAGCTTCAGACCGGCGAAGGAGATATCATTATCGTGCTCGGTGATGCCGGACTGAACTACTATGGCAATCATCACGGCGATCTGAAATCCAAGAAATCTCTGGCCCGGAGCGGGACTGAGTATTTCTGCATACACGGCAACCACGAAATGAGACCTGCTTCCATTCCCACCTATCATGAAGAGGAGTGGCATGGCGGGAAGGTATATGTAGAAGAAGCATTCCCAAACATTAAATTTGCAAAAGATGGAGAGATTTACGATCTCGGGGGTAAGCGCGGTCTTGTTATTGGCGGAGCGTACTCGGTCGATAAATACTATCGCCTGATGATAGATTTAGCCTGGTTCCCGGACGAACAGCCAGACGAGAAGTGCAAAGAGACGGTTGAAGCCGCGCTAGAGCGCGAGGGCTGGAAAGTAGACTACGTCCTTACACACACTTGTCCCGCAAAATACGTCCCGGTCGAAGCGTTTCTTCCGGGCCTTGATCAGCGAACCGTTGATCGCTCTACAGAGGATTGGCTTGAAGAGTTAGAGGGAAAAATGACCTACGAAAAGTGGCTCTGTGGCCATTGGCACATTGAGAAGAAAATCGACAAACTTGAGTTCCTGTTCAAAGGAATTACATGCATACCGGAGGAGAATAAATGAAGCGAAAAGAGGCTATGTATCGCATCAATCTAGAGGACTGTTCTGCGGCTAGTTTTACTAGCTTTTCCAAGCCTTATTATGGGTCTCTAGATGATATACGAGAGCTGCTTTCCACAATTAGGGATGACCCGGAAATGCAGGGTTGCTGCACAGAGGTTTTGAACGCGTTTTTCAATCTCTACGAGAAAGGCCGACGCGGAGTTATGCACATCGTTGCTTACAAAGAAGTCCCGCTTTTGGAGCGAGTTCAGATATTGGGGAAGCGTGAATTCACTCTTTCTGATTATTCTTGGGAGCACATAAATACATGGGGTTGCCCCTACAATATGCGCTGTAAAAGTGCTGTAGTATCACAATTCTGGGTATCAAGGAAAGGTGAGTTCAGCCGGTGTTTCAAAGTCCTATTTGACGGCCTTGAATATGAAAGCTTTAATGGCTGGAAAACCGTGGGCACCATGCTCTGGGGATATCCCCACATGCTTGAATATGAGGCCCCGCTAATCTACAACCGCTTGATGATTGAAGACGCCACTTTTGCATCACTGAGTGAAGCAATGACAAACCTCGAACTCTCAGAACCAGACTTCAATTTTAGCGGCTTTTGCGACGACATTTTTGGGGATGGATGAGGGCTGAAAAATGAATGTAATTGTTGATTCTGTGAAGCTAATTTCCGGCACTCCAAGAGACGTAAAATTTGCGCTCTATGAGGATTTGCCTGGGTTCCCGGGCTACATTCCCCATCTGAAAAAGGGTGAGGTTTTCCGTCTATATGACTCAAATGCCATCACTGCTCGAACCCCTGAATTGTTGGTGGTCGAGCACTCGTTCGACGCTCAAACAAGACGGCACACCGTGCTGACACCCGCCTACGAATTTGTCTTTCATCAAATGGATGAAGACCCGCCGAAAAAGAAACGAATCGTGGCAAAACTTTATATGGAAACACCTATCGGACGCCGGGCATTTGAAGAGTATCACTCAGACGGAACACTGCTGGCACACGGCCACTACAAGACAAAGATATATGCCTCTGATTTACCACCCTGGTTCCTTTACGGATATATGTATAAGAGGCATGGATTTATGTCGGCAAAAGATGTGAAGTACCTTCTGTATAAGCCGAACTACCACTTTGACAACCATCTATTTAAGTACGACACCCTGTTCATCTCTTACGAAAAGCCGATCATACCAATGACCTACGACGATAGCTTTGACTGGCTTGACGGTTACGACTATGTCCTTGATGGAAATGCAATGGAACGGTTTCTGGATTTAGTGGATCAATACTCGGATTGCGACACTTCATCTATCCGAGCCGAAATGGAGAAAAAGAAAGCCTGGTATAAAGAACGGAATGGAGACAAATGATAAAATCTATCCCGCGGTAAAGAACCTGGACGGTTCCTACTTCGACGTCCAGCGCGGCGGGAAAACTGTAAGCCGCTGCTTCACCGATCTTACGATGCAGGAGCAGGACGCGGCGCTTGAAACGTTGGACACGGAGGCACTGAAGGCCATGTGTAAGTCCTTCGGGAATGCGCTTCGAGGCCTGTGCGATATATGTCACATCGAAGGGACAGACGATGACGAAGATTAAAATATGAGAAAAAATTATAAATGGCCGCTGCATTCTGACACGATCTGCTTAACGTAGAAAAACATGAATATAAGCAAAGCAAGAAAGCGCAGAAGGAATATAATAACAAACAGCGAGGCAGTTGGAACGGTCTCTGTCCCGTCACCCGCACGGTTCCGAACAGAAAGGCATATGACAGAAATAGAATTAAACACGAGGATCGCCGAATTGGAGGAGGAGCAGATTAAACCTGCGCCTCCTTCGCGCTCTTGGGAGTATCGCCGGGGACAAAGCACGAAGCGGCTTATCAGGCTCTATAAGATCGTGACCAGCAGCTATGTCCCTCATGCCGGATATGTTGACTGGTCATTCGAAGGTGAGCACCCCGTTCCGTCCGGCAAGTAAATAAAGTACCCCAAGAACAGCAACTGCCAGCGCTGGATAAAACGACAAACCAGCAAGCGAGTGCGGCATTATAAAGGCATACCCGTTAAGGATAATCATTCCGCAGACTCTTCGATTATTGGTGGACTCTGTATTAGAACTATCCGTTTTTTTGGACACTCCATTTGATACACTGAATATACTGGAAGAAAAAGAAGCCGGAAACGGCCTCCAGTGGTGGTAAATAATTTTTATTATCCACTTTATTGTACAGTAATTCTGTGATATATTATTAAAAAGGAGTGTTCGTAGTGTCTAAAGGCATATTCGGAAACATGTTTGATTTCAACGGCAATGGTGATCTCGATATCTTCGAGCAGGCAGCAGAATTTGCTTTTCTTCAGAAAATGATGGAGGATGACGACAAGGCCGATATCGCCGACGATGACGATGATGGTCTGAGTATTACCCTGGATTTTAAGATCGGCACAGACGACGATGCCGCCGGTGAAGACTGGCGCGATCAGTACTACGGTAATGAGATGAATATTGATCCAGACGATTATGATAGTGAAGAAGAGTACCAGGAAGCCGTGTCCGACAAGGAAGCCTGGATATCCGCTATTCCTGATAACATCTCCGCACTGGCACAGGAATACTTCATTGAGCCCGAGGACTACGACTCCTATGAAGATTTTATCGAAGCCGTGAAAGACGTGCTTGGTTAAGTTAGGAGGCCGCTATGCCCAAATCTGCAAATCAGAAACTTAAACTTTTGTATTTGATGCAGTACCTGCTGCAGAAGTCCGATGAGGAGCATCCCATCTCCATTCAGCAGATGGTTGACGAGCTAGCTCGCCACGACATTAAGGCGGAGCGCAAAACTCTGTATGACGATATGGAGGCACTACGCCTGTTCGGGCTTGACATCATCCAGTCCCGCGGCAAGACCACCGGCTATTACGTCGGCAGCCGCGACTTTGAAGTCCCCGAGCTAAAGCTCCTTGTGGATAGCGTTCAGTCCTCAAAGTTTATTACAGAAAAAAAGACCCTCAGTCTCATCAAAAAGATTGAAGGCCTGGCGAGTGCGTATGATGCCCAGCTCCTACAGCGCCAGGTCTACGTCCGAAACCGCGTAAAGAGCATGAACGAAAGCGTTTATTATAACGTCGACGAAATCTCAACCGCCATTACGCAGGACAAGGTCATTCGCTTCCGCTATTACGATTACACTATCACCAAGGAGCGGAAGTTCCGCAAGGACGGTGCGTGGTACGAAATCAGCCCGCTCTCCCTGTTGTGGGACGACGAGAACTATTACATGCTCGGGTTTGACACGGCCGCGGGAAAGATGAAGCATTACCGGGTTGACAAAATGACGGAGATATCCACCCTCGACCAGACCCGTGACGGCAAAGAAGAATTCAACAAGATCGACATGTCCCAATACTCCAAGAAAGTGTTCGGCATGTTTACCGGCGAAGTACAGACGATTCAGCTGCGTTTTGAGAACCGCCTCGTTGGCCCCGTCATAGACCGGTTCGGCAGAGACACCATTATCGTTGCATCGGATGAAAACCATTTCACCATCAAAGTCGACGTGGCCGTTTCTCCTCAGTTCTTCGCCTGGGTATTCGGATTTGGAACGGCGGTGGAAATCCTGTCACCAGAAAATGTACGGGAAGGATATAAAAAGACTTTAGTAGGCCTTTGTGATATGTATTAAATTTGGCCAGCATAGGAGACCGCGATTATGGATAACCACGATATTTACGAGATTGCAAAAGAAAAAGCGTTCAACAAAATTAAGCATATTCGTAATGCTTATGCTGTGCGCCCAGAAGAAGCCGACCCGGTAACAACCGCTGCAATGGAGTCGAGGGTGTTTTACATCGGCGGTCAAGAGTTCGATCACTATTCCTTCATAATGAAGGAAGCAAAGCAATACACATTTGATATGCTATCCGAAATAATTGTTGGATTGCTGGGCAGGCACAATATTGATTATGCACCGTTTGATTTTAGGGTCTATGGGATAAACCAATTTCCAGTATTTGCTTTCATTCAGAAAACAGGAAGCGGTAATAACCTGTTTATTATCCGAGAATACGGCATAAACCATCGCATTGGAGAGGACCTGCTGAACTTTATCGCCAATCAGAACGGGCTCAAATACATTTATGTTTCACTAGTTGAAACAAATGCGTTTGCTGAAGATTTCAGACATAATAATGATGAGACAGATCCAGCCCGTGGCACGGGTACAATTTCCTTGCCCTTCTTCCTCCAGTATGTATTTGGGGAAGAAGAGCGGAAGCAATTCATGGATTTTGCGATCCGATACACAAATGAAGTGCGAGCGTTCTTGGGCTTGTCGGTTACAAAGACATTGACCCCGAATGCACAGTTCAGTTTCCGTCGCTCGGCTGACTATGAGCTTTTGAAATTTGACTATACGGGGAAATATCAGGAGCTCATACGCACTGACATATATCAAAAAACACTAGAGGAAATCAGAAAAGAAGACACGAAAAAAAGCAGCAAGAACCCAAAGTATGTTGGGAAATCTGAATTGCCCATATCTGATGCCCAATGGAGCATAATAGACGAGCAATTCATAGAAAAGGCGTTTTACAAAGCCGTCCTCGGGAGAAGAGATTTCGCACAGAGCTTTTTAACCGCAGAATGGCTGTTTGATAGCATGTCGAAAGCTGGCCGAATTGATTATTCTCCTGTTGCCATGGGATACTTTAAATCCGTTGAGCAACTAATGTGGGATATTCTGGTGCTCCATAAAACCGAACCGATCAGCATAAAAAAGAAAGGGACACAAGAGTACCTGCCGATAAACAGCTCCGACATCACTTGGGATAAAAATGATGACCCAGACAAATTGGACACTACTATCGGCGCGCTGATAGGCGCATTTGATTTCTTCAAACACCGGCCGCGTATTTTTTGCCAAAGCGTTAATGATAATACCCGTGATGCAATTATTATCATTTTGAGAATGTTCAAAAACCTGCGTAACGGCTATACCCATAAAGACAATCTGACTGACTGGAATTTCATAATCCTGGTACGAGATGCGGCCTATGTGGTGTATTCGCTCCTTTTAGGCGGATGTATGATTCCCCAGAAAGAGCATCCCCTTTTGGACATTCCCGCCGCGGATCGTAAAGCAGCATATACGGACCTATGCGATTATATAAACTATCATGCAGACCAGCCGTATTATCTTTATGACGAAAATGGTCTGTGCCGCGTGGCGACAGGAAAGCCGGATGACGGAATTAAATTTGATGATTTCGGAATTCCAAAATTTAGTGGGGCTTACTTTCAGGCACTCCCGAACGCAACCGATGATTCATATGTCGTAACCGTTGAAGAGATAATGAGTAAATCCCCAAGCCATAAAGGAGTACCTGGGGAGCTTTTTCGACTCGACGAAAACAAAATGCCTTTGAAGATTTACAATGGCGTTTGTTATCCAGTCGCTGATGGGATTAAGTACTCCGGCCCTCAGCAGTTAATCTATGAGAATGGAGTTTTCATTGATCCCGGGTTGTCAAATAAGCCTGAGTATTAAAAAAGAGCACATAGCCAAAAGACTATGTGCCCTGACGTGCCTATGCCTCTTACATGAAGAGATTCATAAGCTTCTTACCGGCGTCTGCAATAAGCAAGAGCGCTTTTGCAGCCTTCTCCGTGTAAGCCAGGGCCTGCTTCAGGTTGAACTTCCCGATCATAGCACTACCTCCTTTCATGAAGGATAAAAAACGGTAGACTATGAGGCCCTGCGTTTATAATATTCTAGCATGGCGAACGTCAAGTTTCAACTTCCTAATTGTAAATGTTTCGTGATCTGCTGCGCATCTGCGCAACTAAGAAAAGTATGGAGGAGAATTATAGAAATTCATTTTGAGGGCGAATTATCGTGCCGCCCGATAACGTTAGAAGACTTGGCAAAAGATAACATCAGCCTGAGTATTATTTATCAATTCAGGAAATCCGTTGAAGACCCCATCGTTCAGGAGCACCTTGATGCTGTACTAAGAATGGCATCCGATCAGCTTTGCAACACCTGCTATGAAATGAACGTTGACCCATTTATCCTAGATTATTGGCAGCCAGGGGTTGACTATATTGTTACCCCATTTGAACCGGAAGTCCTAGAATAACGATGTGTTCTATATCTCAGGATGATATTTTAAAGGAGGCTAGATGGTCATGTATCTGATTCGCGGGTATACAAATTATGAATGTACGGAAGGCCCTGAGCTTGAGTATGGAGAGTTTAGTGAGCTATCCGAGGCATTGCAAAAGTTTATTGCATTATCGAAGGATGAAAATGCCCTAGATTTTAGCTTTCTCGATAACGAAGTCGACGACTGGATGTCCGACTCGGACTGGGAAACGGATTATTATCATGGCGGGTATTATGGCGGCCGGTTCTATCTTTACGAGCATGATGAGGGCAATAATTGGCGGGAGCTATTACAAGCCGAAAGAATGCGGGAGCCGAAAGACAAAAGCATCACTCTTTATGGTATTGAGAAATTAGATGATATTGCGATATAGATAAGATCCCGACTGAGTGCATTGTAAATGCGGCAAACGACGGTCTCCATTACGGTACAGGCGTTTACCACGCGGTCTTTACGGCGCTGGTATGGCAGCAATGACGGAAGCATGCAATGCGATTCTTCAGGAGCACAGAGCAGCATTTGAGAAGCTGGCAAAACAATAGCATCACAATTGGCGATAATTAGACAAGGTATGATGCTTCCTGGATGGATGAGGCAGAAGGTCTATCAGCAAACTGAATGATGCTTGGTAATACAGGCATAGTAATGACAACCGGAAATGATCAATGGGGGTGTTTAACATGCAGTTAATTGGGGAGCGAGTCAATCATAAGACCTTTGGATCTGGATCAATTATCGAGCAAAATAAAACAACAATAACTGTTCGATTCCCTGAGCGGGATATTAAGTTCGTCTACCCAAGCCCGGATACGTTTACCAAGTTTCTGACAGCAGAGAACCCTGACCTGCAGAGTACTCTTGCGGGAGATCCAACCCCTGATCAAAAGAACAAAGACGAGGCACTCAAACGGCAGCGCGCTGCATGGGCCGCGAAGCAAGAACGTGATCGGCTGGAGCAACAGCGGCTTGAAGAACAGAGAAAGCGCGAGCAAGAAGCAAAAATAGCAGCTGATAAGGAGCGCAAACGCAGACTTCTGTCAGAATACACGACTGATGAACTATTTGTTGCAGATCAAGAACTATTTTCCCGAGCTACGGCAATTCTCAAAAATCTTTATGGCGAAAATGCAAGGTTTCGCCCCGGACAGTATGAGGCAATAGAGCGAACAATCAAGGAAAAAAGATTGTTAGTTGTTCAAAAAACTGGTTGGGGAAAAAGTCTTGTCTATTTCATCTGTACGAAACTTCTTCGTGAAGAAGGGGCAGGAGTGACGTTGGTCATTAGCCCGCTTCTTGCGCTGATGGATAATCAGTTATCTGCGGCAAGAAAAATGGGGCTAAATTGTGCTGCGCTTAATTCCACCACGGCTAACGAGAGAGAACTTATCCTCATGGGGATGGAAGCGAATACATATGACCTGGTTCTTGCAACTCCTGAATCACTGATGAACAAAAAGTTCAGACAGTACCTTCCCGATATAAGAATTGGCCTCTTGGTTATTGATGAAGCCCATTGTATCTCTGACTGGGGACATGATTTCCGCCTGGAGTATAACAAAATTTATAGGGTCATTGAACAACTTCAGCCAAATGTTCCCGTGTTAGCCACAACAGCCACCGCTAACAATCACGTAATAGAGGATTTACAGAATCAGATGGGGAAACCTAAAGTCTCGCGGGGCCATCTGATGCGAGATAATCTGTCTATCCAAATTCTCCCGCTTTCGGATAAGGAAAGCCGATATGCGTGGATTTTGGATAACATAGGCCGTCTGCCAGGGACGGGTATTATTTATTGCCTCAGCAGAAAAGACTGCACATGGTTATCTGATTTTCTTTGCGAGAATGGTATCTCTGCAGAACCCTATTTCTCCGGAGATGGGGAGCAGGAAAAACAGAGCCAAGAAACCCTTAAGCGATTTCTAAATGATGAGATCAAGGTGATTGTTTCCACCATTAAACTCGGTATGGGCTTCGACAAAGGAAATGTGGCTTTTGTCATTCACTTTCAGTGCCCTAAAAATGTGATCGCGTATTATCAACAGATTGGTCGCGCTGGCCGTAATATTTCCTTTGCAAGAACATTTCTAATGTTAGGTGGCGAAGACTATCGCATTCATAAAGGCTTTATTGAAAACGCATTCCCTACAGAATCAGAGATGAAGCGTATTAGGCAATACATCACAGCTTGCCCTGGAGTGTGCACAGTTAATAAAATCTGTGCTGCAATAGATATCTCAAAAAAGAAGATCTTAAAAGTACTTGATTTTTTAGAGGATGAAGGCTTAATAGAGAAGGAATGGCGTTCAAGCACAAGCGGAAAACCTTACGCTGTATACAAATCCACTGTGGCACCGTTCGTATACCGCGGTGAGCATTATGAGGCGATAAAACAGATCCGGTACCGCGAGTTAGAACAAATGCAAACGATCGCAAACACATCTGAGTGTTTGAGCAGAACCGTTGTCTCTTGTTTGGACGACATTGAAGACCATGACTGCGGTATCTGTAGCAATTGTGATCCTAAAGGTCGTTTTCCTGTAACGGTGTCCGCAGTGAGTAAGAGAAGAGCCATCGACTTTTTAGAGAATCTTACTATTCCGATTGACCCGTGGAATTACTGGCCTCGTAATAATCTTGTTGCTGATACAAAGAACTATTATCCCAATTTACAGGGAATAGCTCTATCAAAATATAATGAAGGACTAGGCAAGCTCGTTAGGGATGGGAAATATAGCACGCAGAAATTTGATGACCAGTTAGTGCGAAAAGGGGCACGTGTCCTCAAAAAGTATATCAAAGAACATGATCTTTGTTGTGTTACAGCTGTGCCTTCCCTAAACACTAATGTTGTTCCAGACTATGCCAAAAGGCTCGCTGCTGCTTGTGGTTTACCATATGTAGACCTTCTAAGAAAAACTAATCGATCACACCAGAAAGACCTGAACAACACAGCACATCAGTTTGTAAACGCCTATAAATCATTTGAATCCATCTCCTCAGCCAGCATACCCAGCAGCGTTATTCTGGTTGATGACATGGTCGATTCTGGCTTGACGTTAGCCGTCTGCGGCGCACTGCTAGGGCGAGCGGGCTGTGAAAGAGTATTCCCCTTGGCTCTTGCAGATGCCGGAAGTGGCGGAAAGGATGATGAAGACGATGACTAACAACGCCAAAGCAATAAGTACTTTTTGCAGTCATCTATGCGTTGGCAAAGACGTACGCCCACTTGAGCCAAGTGAATGGAGTGCACTTGCAGCTAAAATGATGGAAATCGGGGTCGCTCCTGAAAACTTGCTGTCTTTTTCGGCACAAGATTTTATAGAGATTCTGGGTGAGACTCCGGAAAGCGCCCAAAGAATGACCCGTTTGCTTGAAAGAAGTGCCAGTCTCGCTTTTGAGATTGCCGATTATGAAGCGAAAGGGATTCATATCATCACCCGGGCAGACGATGAGTATCCCAAGCAGCTGAAAGAAAAGCTGAAACGCAGCTGCCCGCCACTGTTCTACTGTGCGGGCGATATGTCAATACTACATCGAAAGGCTGTCGGGTATGTAGGTTCACGCAAGGTTTCTCCGGAGGATGCAAAATTTGCCGTCGATACTGTATCAAAAACAGTCGGCAATCAATATGCAGTAGTTTCCGGTGGAGCTAAAGGTGTTGATACAATTTCTTCTGAAACGGCGATTAACTCTGGAGGCTTTGCAATCGAGTACTTAGGCGACTCGATGATAAAGCGAATGAAGAATCCTGCCCTGTTGGAAGCGATTCAAAATGGCCAGCTTCTTTTGCTTTCGTTTGTTAATCCTGATGCTGGATTCTTTGCCGGGAACCTTATGGCCAGAAACAAGTTCATTTATGCCCAGTCTGTTGGAACAGTTATTGTTCGTTCTGAAAAAAAAGGTGGAACCTGGACTGGCGCAAACGAAAACCTTCGAAATGGATGGTGCGCTTCTTTCTGCTGGAACAAGCCGGAGTATGATGGAAACCAAGAACTGATTAGATTAGGCTGTACCCCTATAGATGACGCATGGGATGGAAATCCTGAACAGAGCGAAGGTGACGGAATAAAAAAAGCAGAAACTGTGGATAAGCCTGCAGATGGAGGAGAACAGCTCCTTATACCTGGATTTGAATAATGGCAATTACAAAAACTGATTTCATGCGCGGCATGCAGTGCCCGAAAATGCTATGGCTGGACAAACACAAGCTTTCTATACGGCATTAGAATCCGATGTTGTTCTTCAAATTCGGGCTAATACAAAACTGCAATAACGGGGTGATTCGGCATGCCATTTCAAATCATCCGAAACGATATAACAAAGGTCAAGGCTGACGCTATCGTCAACACCGCCAATCCAAAGCCACGAATCGGCCGTGGTACGGACAGCGCCATTTATGCTGCAGCAGGCGAAGAACAGCTCATGGCCGCCCGAAAAGAGATAGGAGATATTGAGCCCGGTCAGGCTGTACACACCGATGCTTTTTCTCTTGATGCCAAATACATCATCCACACAGTTGGTCCCGCCTGGATCGATGGCGATCACGCAGAGCGAGACATTCTCCGCTCATGCTATGAACAATCCCTTGCCCTGGCGTATCAATTGTAGTGCAAGAGCATTGCATTTCCGCTTATTGCCACAGGCACATATCAATTGCCTTCTGGATTGCCTGCACATGAGCGTTAAGTTGTTTGTCAGCCTCATCAATGCGATCTTGAAGTTTCTTTTTCATCGTTTGCGGAAGATCCTGTGCCGAGGAAAGAAACGATTTCTGCGATGTTCCAGCAAAGGGCCTATAACTGCCGGGATACAATTATCCCTATGGTTATAGAGCGTAAATGAATACCCCCTGAGAAAATTTGAATACCCCGCTTCTTTTGGTCAACGATCTAGAAGTGAAAATGAATACCCCTGTTTGGCGCGGTCTGGCTCAAACAGGGGTATTCATTTCTATCAAAATTTGCGTGATTTCACAAAATCCCCAGGAAGTTCAATGCTTCCGGGGATTTCTCTTTTTTAGAATTAGATGAAATCCGTAATTTGTGGAATATTTGTGGCATGAGGCATGTTTTTTGCGTGCAGCACCAATAAGTTCAGAAGTTAAAATATAAAACCGCTCGAGGCTTTTTCACGCTTCAGGCGGTTTTTGGATTTTATAAGTTAAATATAGAATATGGACAAATGAAACTGTTTCGCAATGTTTTAGTGTCGCATATGGCAAAATGGGCCGGATTTGACAACCCACACTATCCGTGCTATGCTATGTCCACAATCAGTGCACGGATTACAACAAAATACCCTATAAGAGATGCGCGAGGGACAAGCCCGATGACCGCACGCCAACCTCCCGGAGAGAAAGGTGGCAATGCTTGTACGATAGGTTCATACCGGCCCCATAAATCAAGGCTGGTATTTTTGCGCCTATTTTTCGGGAGAGTCTGAAAAAGAGGTGCTTTTTTATGAATCCAAACTGCATTTATGAGGTCAAAACCTACTGGGGATGCTGCTCAAGTTAATCGACAAAAAGGGTATGAGCGATGTACAGTGCTACAAGAAGGCTAATGTCAGCAAGGGCACCTTCTGGAAGATAAACAATGACCCCAAGTACAAGCCCAGCAAGGCCACGGTGCTTGCGTTTGCCATTGCGCTGGAGCTGAGCCTCGATGAGACCGAGCTGCTGCTTAAGACCGTCGGTCTGTCGCTGTCCCACAGCAATGTGTTCGACCTCATAATCGAGTTCTACATCACAAACGGCAACTACGATATCTACGAAATCAATGCAGCGCTGTTCAAGTATATAAACAAATTGGAAACGCCGTACCGGTTTGTTTGGCATATCATGTTGCCACAGCTCTGCTGGACAGATTTGACGAACATAACTAATCTTTTAATCTTTGCGATGCAATTGCAGTGACAGACATGAACAATCCAGAACAATAAAGTTAAGGAAGGTGTTCGATATGCAGACAGACCTACTGCTGTCCACAGTAAGAGCCATTATATTCGGACATGCCATCGCAGACGCCTTGGGCGTGCCGGCAGAGTTTGAAAGCCGGGAGAAGCTGCACCGTTCGCCTGTGCTCGATTACCAAGGCTATGGGGCGCATCCTGTACCCGCCGGTACATGGTCTGATGATACCAGTATGACGCTTGCAACGCTTGACAGCCTTTCGCATGGGCTAAATTACAACGACATAATGCAGCGCTTCTGCAACTGGAAGGTACGGGCTGATTACACCGCTACAGGCATTGTGTTTGACATGGGTGTTACCACGCACCGCGCCTTATCGGCTTTCCTTGCAGGCACTCCTGCGCTGGAGTGCGGTTGCAAACAGGCGAATGATAACGGCAACGGATCACTGATGCGAATCCTACCGGCGGCACTATATGCAAAGTACCGACAGAAAGTATATCCCGTTTCAGCCCGAATGGAAACCATTCACAATGCTTCTGCTCTTACACACGCCCATCCTCGCTCACTGATGGGTTGTGGGATCTATTCCTTCATCTTATGGGCGCTTATCGATCATCCGGGAAAGGCATCTGTGCGGGAGGGGCTACACCAAGCGCAGCAATTTTACTATAACCAGCCTGCTTTTCGTGACGAACTAACGGAGTATGCCCGTTTGCTTGCGCAACCTATGGATGATTTTGCCTTGACCCCAGAGGAGGAAATTCGTAGCGGCGGTTATGTGGTGTCGACGCTGGAAGCCGCAATCTGGTGTCTGCTGAACACGGACAGCTATGCTGACTGTGTACTAAAAGCGGTCAACCTTGGGCATGATACCGACACAGTTGCCGCCGTCGCAGGTGGACTTGCTGGCAGTTTATACCGCTTCAATGCAATTCCGCAACGGTGGCTGGACGGTTTGCTACACGCAGATATGATTTACCATCTGTGCGATGCATTTTCATCATCTTTGGTAAATGACGGAGAAAATACGAAATGACAATGTGCCATGCATGGAGAGTGTCCGTGCATGGCACATCTATTCAGGCGGGGATTCTCTCTTCCTCCTCAAAAACGACCGCACGGTATTTTCTGAAATGTGCCCCATAGCGGCCAGCGTTGAGAAAATACTCTTACAGAGCCGGAAACACATTTCGGCTTCATATTCTGCCTGCGTCATAGCGGCACCTCCTTCCGACACGACAGTATATTTTCGGGTCTGGGATAGTCAATGGCTGGGGAGGAGAATTATCAGAAAGTTATCATTTACGAAGTTTCCGTACAAAACGAAAGTGCACAGAAACTTGACATCCCCTGCCCATAATTATGGATTGTTACGGCTTGACTATGATGAAATATTCAAAGTCTCTTTGCTGATTCGGAAAAATTTGCTTGAATCAGCAAAGAGACTTTGACTTACTTTGCACATTGAACATCGGTATCACCTGATTCATCAAAGAGCCATCCGAATCAGCAAACAAAATACCAAAGTGCAAACAGCAAAAACTGATTGCGCTATTGCTTGATCGAAAGTGTGCCTCAGAAATCTGACTCCACGAAAATATTATCTGAAAACTGGAATGGAAAAAGTTTTTTAATGCGGATTTCAGCAGAAAAAATCAATATTTTTAGGAAAACATTCATAGTGTACTATCAATAATCCTTGACAAAAATTGATTTTGCGGATATTATATTGAAAAAGGAGCTGATCTCAATGGCGATTACAACAAAAGAAAGTATCCTCAAAGTTCTGAGTGCTTATAATCCGTGGTGGAAAACCGGGACAGTTAGCCCGCAGATGTCAAAAACCTACAAGAGGTTTGCATTCCACGAAGCGATGAAGCGGTTGACGGATAAAGGAATTCGCCGCTCTGTGGTTTTGACCGGGACGAGACGCGTTGGAAAAACAACCATCCAATACCAAATGATCGAAGCGCTGTTAAAGTCAGGTGTGGCACCGCAGAAAATTGTTTTTATTTCTTTGGATCATCCTATGCTGAAGCTCAGCCAATTTCAGGATGTTCTGGAGTGTTATCATGAAAATATCTATGCAGAGCAGGATGCCTATTATTTCTTTGATGAGGTGCAGTACGCACAGGACTGGGATCGATGGTTAAAGATCATCTATGATACGCAACCCAATACACGTGTTGTTGCAACTGGCTCTGCCAGTCCGGCGTTGATGAAGGGCAGCAGAGAAAGTGGTGCCGGCCGTTGGACTGTTATACAAGTCCCAACGATGTCTTTTTATGAGTACTGTGAACTGCTGAATTTGGATCGCCCCAATATTGCCTCCGATTTGAAAGTAACAACATTGCTCCACAAAAGTCAAACTGAGCGGACTCAAATTATGATGCAGCTTTCCAAGGTTCAAAATCATTTTATGCGGTATTTGCAGGTTGGCGGTTTTCCGGAGTTGGCATTGGCTGACAATGATTTGATGGCGCAGCAGATCATGCGAGAAGATGTTGTGGATAAAGTTCTTAAGCGTGATCTTCCCTCACTGTACAATATCCGTAACGCAACGGAGCTGGAGAGAATTTTCTTATACCTCTGCAATGTATCTTCGGAAATTGTATCGATTGAGGCAATTACGAAAGAACTGAACGGTGTATCTCGCACAACTGTAGAAAACTATATTCAGTATCTGGAAAGTGCAAATTTGATTTATCAGAGTTGGCCGGTTGATATGGCAGGGAAAAAGGTATTAAAGGCGCGTCCTAAAATTTATATCGCCGATGCGGCAATTCGGAATGCTGTTTTGATGGATGATTCTGTTTTGACGGACCCCGTTGAGATGGGAAAGATTGTTGAAACGGCTGTTTACAAGCATGTCGCAGCGTTTTATTATCAATATGCTACTTCGGTGGGCTATTTTAGAGGTGGAAAAAAGGGCAAAGAAATTGATATTGTGGTGGACTATCCTAATACGAAAAACATCCTCATTGAAGTTAAATACAGAGAAGGTGCGCCAATTGCGGATGATGATGCGATCGTAGAATTGTGTGAGGAATCGTCGGCAGCAATAATTATAACCAAGAATGCGGACGATTATGGAGTTCATAACACAAAGTGCGGTAAAGATCTACTACGAATTCCTGCATTTGCGTTCCTTTATTTGCTTGGGAATGCAGAAAAACATGGATATCGCGGAATTGAACAATAAAATAGGTTATATTCTGTCCTTTCCGTCCGCAGTGTCCCAGCCCATCAAAACTGAACCCATACAATAATGCACCATGCCTTCAAAACATGGTGCATTGTATCCACGAGCAGTAGGTATGCCAAAAAACCGCCTGATTTGTCTACCAGATAAATCAGGCAATTTTAATACATATAGTCAAGAACTGTTTAATAAATCAATAGAATCAAAGAAAAAGAGGCCTCAAAGCAGTAAAACCGGCTGCTGCGAGGCCTCTTTTTCTTGCTTTTAGGGCGAAAATAGCTCGTACTTGTTCCGGAAACAAGTTATGACAAGCATTTTCCTTATCAAAGACAAGTCGAAGAAAGAAAAATCCAAGATATGTATAATGAGGTTTCTAAAGCGCAGTCAAGCGGTGACCATGATAGAGCCGCTTGCGCCCATTCTGCACATAATGCCGAGCACAAGTTTGCTGGCTTTCACAACAAAACAGATGCCTCTGCAGGAAAAGCGAAAATCCCGCTTTTCATTCTGGAAAAGCTGTGCTATAATAGCATTGCCAAATTCTTTTAGCTATACGGAGGAGGAAACGAATATGACAATTGCAGAAATACGCGCGCTTGGCCTGATGGAAGAGGCCGTTGCAGAACTCAGCGGCGGCGATGACAAGGCTGAGATTGTCCGTGCAAGCTTGGTTTGCCCGCTTTGCGGCATGGCGGAGACCGTCTGGTACTGTCCGGCCACGGACAAGCATGTCTGCGTGGATTGCCACTACGTTTGGTAAGAATAATGGGGCTACCCAAAGCGTGATATGCTCCACATAGAGTAGACACTCGAAATAACATTAATTTCGAGACTACACTATGTGGAGCATTTATATGATTAAGAGGAAGCTAACACCGGAAGAAAAGATAGAAGCAGTTAAATCCTATATGAGAGGAGCGCAGCTGCGCAATCCGAGGAAATAAACTGTCCTGCGCTGCCCGACCTGCGGAGCGGAGGCTAGAAACTACGGTCCCGGTTGGGAGTGTACATGGTGCGGTGACTTCGGAAGAATAACCGGAGATGAGCAACCGGCAGGCGGCCCACTGGTGCGTTTTTGGGCAAATACCCTACTTCTGCGCACCGATTGGGGCAAATTAGACACGTTAGTACGCAAGCTATGATACAATAGCTTGCGTACTTTTTAATTATTCCGATAGGAAGAAGCCTTATTTCAAGCAGAATAGCGAGGCAGAGGGTGCAAACGCACTTCTTCCTGCCTCGCTATTTTTGTTTTTGTTTGAACTATTGGTTTTGGTGCCCCGGGAGAAATGTACCCTCCTCCTAAACCTTTTAACGAATTAGAATAATTAAAAGGTTCATTCATAGTGAGGGCTAAGAATCTCTACGCTCGGATTATAAAGAGACCCTGATTATGATACGATCAGGATTCCTTTGCTTTGCACCCCACCATTTTTCAAAGCAGCCTAGTGGGTGCAAGGCGGGCGAAGATTATGTAAACTGCTTGTGCTCTTCTCTTTTGCCAATACTTCCAGTTGGACTGTTGTACCCCAGATTCGGTATTGATAGAATTGCTGTAGAGTAGCAGTGTGTAAGCTCAGAACATAACTGAAAACATCATTCCGTGACCTTATCCAACAGGAACTGCTTGAAGGCGCGGCCTGCTCTGGTCGGGAGCGTTCCGGCCTTTTCCACTAGGTAGATGTGATGCCCAGCGCGGTCGTCGTCCAGATAGCGCACCACAGTGTTTTCTCCGCAGTGGGACACGGCAGTGAAGTCATAGGTCGTCGCGATGCCGAGGCCCGCTTCCACGAGCTGCTGCAGAAGCGATTCGTCCGGCGTCTCGATCGGAACGGTCACATGCAGCCCCTGTGAGAGCATGAATTGGTCGATGTTCGTGCGGAAGCAGTGGTAGGCGCGTCCCTTGCCGAGAATGGTCTCGCCTGCAAAATCCTCGAAACTCAAATGCTCCTTCTGAGCCAGAGGATGATCCCGCCGCATCCGGAAGGCGAAGCGCGAATAGAACAGCGGCGTCGCCGTGAAGCGCGTGTTGTCGATCGGGCCGTTCACGACCGCGAAATCACACCTGCCGGCCGAGAGACTCTCCAGCGCATATTCGTCCGTGGTGTCTAGAATGCTCAGCGTGATCTCCGGGTGCTGCCGGTGAAAGTCCAGCAGGAGATCGGCGCCGAGATACCCGAACAGGTGATCCAGCGCGTAGATCGTCACCACCGACCGCGCCTGATTGGTGAGGGTGTGTACGCCTTGGATCGTGGCGTAGTCGTCCAGCAGCCGCTGTACGTGGGGCACCAGCGTCGTAGCGAAATCCGTGGGCTCCACTCCTCGGTTGATACGTGAGAACAAGGGACTGCCCAGTTCTTCTTCCAGGGATCGGATCACGCGGCTCAGTCCCTGATGCGTCAGATAGAGCTTGTCCGCTGCGGCCTGAATGTTGCGACAGCGATAGACCTCCAGAAAATAAGACAGCTGTTTTTGGTTCATATGATCCCCTCCGACTCTATTCTACTACAACATTTTTGTTGCGGCAAGAGTGGGATTTGTTTCTGTTGCACGGCAGGAAATCATGTTAAATTAAAGACACAGAGACAAATAAGGAGGCATCCCTCATGAATTTTCAGCAGATCCGCAGCGCGACCATCAAAATCACCTACGCAGGAAAGACCTTTCTGATCGACCCGTGGCTGGCGCCGCGCTTCACGAGAGGATGCCTCGCCATGATCCCGATGATGTGCGCCATGAACAGCGGCGGCGACCCTCGCAAGAAGTACGTCTTCGACGAGTGCTCCACCTGGGAAGCCGTGAAGCCGAAGCACAAGTGGCTTCCGTGCCCGCTGCACTCCCTGCCCATGTCCGTCAAGGAAGTCAACGAGGGCGTGGACGCCTACATCTGCACCCACGTGCATCTGGACCACATCGGTCTCGCTCCCAACGGCAAGGCCTGCCAGGGGCTGGACAAGAATCGTCCGATCTATGCCATCAACCGGCAGGACGCGGACTATCTGGCGTTCTCCGGTATGAAGGACGTCCGGGTGATCGAAGACCGCGTCACATGGGGCGACGCGGAGATCATCAAGGTCAACGCCGTTCACGGCACGAAGGTTCCGTGCTGTGACGCTGCCGGATTCATCTTCCGCAGCCCCAATGAAAAGACGCTCTACGTCTGCGGCGACACCGTCTGGTGTGACGACGTGGCGGAGACGATCGAGAAGTATCATCCTGATGTGATCATCACGAACAACTGTGCTGCCATGCTGGTGAAAAACGGCCGTCTGATCATGGACGACAACGATCTGGCCAAGGTCTGTGCAGCAGCGCCCGAAGCGGTGGTCATCGCAAGCCACATGGACAACGTGCCGCACGCCACGCTCACCCGCAAGACACTGTCCAAGAAACTGGAGAAGAAGGGCATCCGCAATCGCGTCTGCATCCCCGAAGACGGAGAGAGCTACACGCTGTAAAACTCATATCTAGTTGTGGTATCCCTATGGTTATAGAGCGCAAATGAATACCCCACTTCTTTGGGTCAATAATTTAGAAGTGAAAATGAATACCCCTGTTTGGCGCGGCTTGGCTCAAACAGGGGTATTCAATTCTATCAAAATTTGCGTGATTTCACATATCGAGCGGATGTAACTGATTTCAGTTACATCCGCTTTTTTATTTTCATGTACGGAGCGGGTTTACGCCTACTCCTTTTCAAAGAATGCCTGCGGAACAACATCGTGCGTCTATGCCGTAAAAATGTAGGATTTTCAATGTGTCTTTGAGAGTCGCTCACACTTTTCGTCTCACGCTTCCGGACTATGCTTTGGAAGCAAAAATGATGTCTTCTGCGAAAAGCCCGATTGTGTCGGGTCTTTTGCTGCCCGAACGGCGATGGTTATCTGCGCCGAAACGCAGATGTAACATCGCCGTTTTTGCTTTGCATCTGCGCAATTGTTTTTTGTTATTTTAGCCTCGCTTCCCACTCGGAGGCTTTGAAGCCGACGAGGACGAAGTCGTCGGAGACAAAGAGCGGGCGCTTGACGAGCATGCCATCCGTTGCAAGGAGCTTGAGCTGCTCATCCTCGCTCATGTCGGGGAGCTTTTCCTTGAGGTTCATTGACTTATACAGCAGCCCGCTGGTATTGAAAAATTTCTTGAGCGGCAGACCGCTGAGGGCGTGCCATGCGGCAAGCTCTTCGTATGTGGGGTTTTCGGTCTTGATATCCCGCAGCTTGTATGCAATGCCGTTATCGTCCAGCCACTTGCGTGCCTTTTGGCAGGTGCTGCACTTGGGGTAGCAGATAAATTTCATGTTTTTTCTCCTATTTCAGTCCAAGTTTTTTAAGCCTTGATGTAATCGCCGAGGTGCGGCGCTTAAGTACGGCGGCGATCTGTTTTGATGACGCACCGCCCGTGTGCATCTGCGCCAGAATTTCGTCCTGTTCCTGCGTCCACGGCGTGCCTTGCAGAGCAACAGCGTCCTTTGCCTCGGCAATGATAGCGTCGAGATTATCCAAGACAAAGCGCTGCGCCGCAGCGTCGTACACGACGGCATGATACGGCCCGTTCTGGCCGATACGCTCCACAACTGCAATGCCGTTTTCCAGTCCCTCTTCGGTCGGACGCTTGGCGAGCTTGCCACTCGGCAAGGTCACGGTCTCAAGCAGACCGAGTCCCGTGAGCCACGACGATATGGCGGCGTAGGGAAGCTTCGTCATATTCTCGGTGTCGATCAGTGCGTTGAGCCGCCTTGCCAGCTCACTGATAGTGATTGGAATGTCAGAATACTCGAAGCGCTCTCTTTGCTCGAATGTGAGTTCAAATGCAAGCTTTTGCGGCTTTTTCCCCGCCTTGGGTGCGGGCGCAGCGCCGCCGTTTTCGAGCACCTGCCTGAGCACATCGGCCACGAAAAACAGACAGCGTGAAATGCGGACATCGTTCACAACATCGCCATCGGGCACCTCGCTGCCGTCAGTAGGGTTTATGCCGTTTGCGAGCTTCTGCACATACATTCTCGCCCGATCGATCATTTCAAGCTCGGTCATCTTACATCCTCCCATGCGCCGTTTTTCTCCATGATAGCATATTTTGTCATGCCCTGCAACGGGGCGGAGGTTTTTTGTTTAGGCTTTACTTTTTCACGCCTTCGACAGCGGCGGTCTTGGCGCTCAGATCCTCGCACAGATCACGGGCTGCAAACTCGGGATTTGTCGGCAGGGTCAGCTCAAAGCGCTCGACCTTGTTGAGCTTTGCGCTCAGCTCGTCGGCCGACAGGCCGAGAATATGACCGCCCTGAGGCTTATCATGGCTCAGGTAATGGAAGCGCCAGCCGGCACCATCTGCAGGCTCGTCCGTATGTTAACGTTTCTCTTGGCCTCCATACCTCAGCACTCTTTTCAACCGTTTAAAAACAAAACGAGGATCACTCGATGGTGATCCTCGTCTCGGGTTCGGCCTTGCTTTCTTCGGCCTTCGGGATGAGCAGGGTCAGAACGCCCGACTCATAGGTGGCCTTGACATCCTCGGGCTTTACCTCGCCGATATAGAAGCTGCGGGACAGTGCGCCTGCGTAACGCTCCTGGCGGATGATGCGGCCCTTCTTGTCTTCCTCATCCTTGTCAAGGCCCTTTGCGGCGCTGACGGTGAGGTAGCCGTCCTTGAGGTCAAGGACTATCTCGTCCTTCTTAAAGCCCGGCAGGTCGATGGACAGGCGGTAGCTCTTGGCATCGTCGGTCTCACGGACATCGGTCTTCATGAGGTTTCTGCCGTTCTTACCGAACAGCGGGTCATGGCCGGTAAAGAAGCTGTCGTCAAAAATATCATCAAAAAGGTTTTCACCGTAAATTCTCGGTAACATAATAATTCACTCCATTCAAAAATCTATCAGTTAAGTCTGTTGCGGTGCGCCACCGCATGTTCCGACCGCACAAGCGCATCAGCTTTCGATGTGCGCTTCTGATTTTATGCCCATAGCTCAAATCACTGCCTTTTCTGGGGGGACTTTCAAATCCCCTTTCCTTCTTTCTGTAAACGATTTTACTCTTTTGACTTGAAAGTGCAACGGTACGGGAGTATAATAAAACAAAATGTTGTTGTGCTCACAGCACAAAGGAGTGGTTGTATGCCGGAACAGATACAGGCATCGGGCACACGGGCGCTTTTGGAGAAGTTTTTCTCGCTTGACGATCTGCAGGATCTCACCTCGGACGCAGGGACGCTTTTGGGCTGCCCTATCTTAGTTGTGGACGATGCGTTCCATGTCTCGTCGCACTTCGACCCGCTCGGCTTTTCGGACACGCTTTTCCGCACGGCGGTGAATAACGGCGAGATAAGCTACGAGGCCGGCGCCATGTTGAGCCGCAGCGAGGCGCTGACGGCGGGGCGTGCGGACTTTTTCACCCTTGACGGCAGTCCGTACAGGCGGCGGTTTTCGCCGCTCATAAGCGCCGGTGTGCGCCTCGGCTACCTTATATGTATTGAAACCGACGGGCACCTGCAGCAGGTGCCGGAGGAAACATGGCGCACGGTCGAGAGTGTGCTGGCAAAGCAGCTTTTTATTGAAACGAGCCGTCAGGACAAGCCGTTCGAGACCGCCGAGGATGTGCTCATGCACCTGCTTGACGAGGGCTTTTCGTCGGCGGCGTACTTCCGATTACAGGCGGCTTCGACCTATCTTGCCGATTTTCACCCGACGGGCTTTGCGCTGTTTGAGCTCACCGCCTACCACGACCGCTACATTGGCAAGCATCGCCTGCGTGAGGAGATACTCGCCCGTTTCCCCGACTCGCACCCTTTTTTGTTCCGTGGCGATGTGTTTATTTTCCTACACGGCGACAGTCTCGGCGGCTTAAATGAGCTTGCAGACGAGTTCAGCTTGAAGATCATCGCCGCCGATGGGCTGGGCGACCTCTACGAGCTTCCGCAGCACTACAAAACTGCGCATGAGGCGCTGGAGCTCATAACGGGCGATGACTTCCGCGGCGGCAGCGTCTGCACTGTGGCGCAGCTTCGCACCGTGCTGATGCTAAAAAGCTTGGAGTGCCGCCGTGACCTCATCCCGCCGCAGATAAGCGCTCTTGCCGACCACGACAGGGACAAGGGCACGCAGTATTGCGAAACACTGTACCATTACCTGTGCAGCAGCAGGTCATTGAAGCGCACCTGCGACGCAATGTTCACGCACCGCAACACGGTGCTCTACCGCATCCGCCGGATGCAGGAGGACTTCACCTTGCCGCTGGATGAGCCGTATGCTCTGCCGCAGCTGCTGCTGGGCGTATCGATGGTTTTGTTTGAAGAAAAAGGGGCGGATTATTTCCTGCCGCCGACGGATATGAAAGGATAAAAACATGAAAGAAAACAGGAAGCTTCTCAAGGAAGTGCTCAAGGACATTCGCCACGACATGACAGACGAGGAGGTCTTGAATCTCCTTGCCGACAGCAAAATTTCCGCCCGCCCCGAATCGGGCAAATCCAAGTACACCTTCGGTCAGCGTGCCGCCGACGCTATTGCGAAATTCGCCGGAAGCTGGGCGTTCATCTTCGCATTCACCGGTGTCCTGATACTGTGGATGGTCGTCAACGCCGTGCTGGCGGCAAAAGCGTTCGACCCGTACCCGTTTATCCTGCTCAACCTCGTGTTGTCCTGCGTTGCCGCCATCCAGGCACCGCTTATCATGATGAGCCAGAACCGTCAGGAGGAGAAGGACCGCCGCCGTGCCGAGAACGACTACAAGGTCAACCTCAAGACCGAGATAATGATAGAGGATCTGTACGATAAGGTAAACGCCATCCTCGCAAAGCAGTCGGCGCTTGAAAAGAAGCTCGATAGCGATAAGCACGGGGATAGCCGCGAAAATTGAGTTGAAAGAACTCCTCTGAAATTCAGAGGAGTTCTTTCATCCATTCGTCGAGAAATCGCATTTGCTCGGGGGTGTGAAACCAATGCTCGCCGCCGGGCATGATGGTGAAGCCGGCGTTGTGCGCCTCGGCGAAGCTGCGCACGGTGTCCGGCGACTGCAAATGATCCGTTTCGCCGTACAGAATCTCCGTCGGTACATCCCAAGCTATCGGGTGCGTCCGGACATAGCTCAGGTAGTCCCACGACAGCGTCTCGCCGAACGCCGTCTCGATAGTCTTTTCCGCTTCGAGCTGTCGCTCGGTGACATTTGCCCATGTCATCATGCTTTCGATGAGCTTTTCCATGCTCACGATGGGTGAGACGAAAAACGCCCGCTCGATGCTGTCTGCGATACCGGAGCTCATCGAAAAGTATGCGCCGATGCTGTTTGCTATCAGCACGATGTGCTCATGTCCGAGCCCGGCAACAAACGCCGCAAACTCCGGCGCTGCGTCCCACGGCGTTTCCGCCCTGTAGTCAAAGCCGATGACCTCGGCATCGGGAAGCAGGCTGCGGTAGTGTTCGGCCTCGGCCGCATTGCCGCCCTTGCCGTGAATGTACAATACTGCTGTGTTTTTCATAATTTCCTCCTTGCTTCCGACCCTCGGTCAGCATATACTTCCCCGCCGCCCTTGTCAAGTTGATTTCCCCCCGATGTGTGTGGTAAACTGGGCGTGATAGGAGCTGATAACGATGATTTGTGAAATATGCAGGGACGAGGGATTTCTCGCTCAAAAGGCCGAGGCGGCGGGTGCCGAGGATCTCGGCACGGCGCAGGATCTTCTCGACACGCTCATCGCCCACAAGGACGGCTGCGTGGGCATGGCGGCGAACATGATCGGCGTATGCAAGCGCATCATCGCCTTTGACAACGAGGGCAAATTTGAGGTCATGCTCAACCCCGAAATTATAAAGCAGTCGGGCGCATATGAGGCCGAGGAGGGCTGCCTGTCGCTCGACGGCACCCGCAAGGCTCGGCGCTACCGCACGATAAAGGTGCGCTGGCTCAACGAGAAGCTTCAGGAGCGCATCAAGACCTTCACCGGCTTCACCGCCGAGATAATCCAGCACGAGATCGACCACTGTGATGGGATCGTTATCTAAGTCAAAAAAGGCTATGCACCGTGTCGGATGCATGGCCTTTTTCATATCCCGCTTGTATTCCTCCGCTTTTGGCTGCCACAAATGCGTGGCAAACCTCCTGCAAGCTAATCCATGTCGGGTACAAATTTCAGCGCATAGTGCGAATTTTCACTGTACCACATCGTGCCGTGATGCGTTCCGTTTTTGGGCAGGTCGGGCTTTTCAAACGGCCAGCACATCGGCGGCATATGGAGCTGAAATTCCTCGCCGTCATCAGTGATGACTGTATAGTAGGCATAGCCGCCTGAGCCCCGTGCTCCCGAGGAATACCCTTTTTCAAAGTCTCCGTGCACGGTGCAGAAGCTCTGATTATTTATATCTTTGACTACATCGACAGTTGTTATTGTGACTAAAACTAAAGCGATGACGACGAAAACAATGCCTTTTTTTATATCTTTTCGGCGGGCAGCCATTTTCTTGGTCTTTTTCTTAGCCTTGGCACGCCTGTATGCAATATAGTTGGAAATGAGGAAGCACAATGGCGCTACACCGAGCCAAAACCACGGCATAACAAGCGTACCTTTGAGAATACTCACAAACTGCTGTTCCATCGTCCGACCTCCTTCGCATTTTTCTCTGACACCAATTTACCAGTTTGTGCTCAAATTCGCAAGTGGCAATTGCGGGCGGGGTGTGGTATAATCGGTGGTACTTTCAGAAAGGATCAGCATATGGACGACATTATAAAAATTCTTGCCGATGAGCTCGGCAAAAAGCCCGAGCACATCGAAAATGTAATAAAGCTCATCGACGAGGGCAACACCATCCCCTTTATCGCACGCTACCGCAAGGAGCTGCACGGCGCGATGGACGACACCTCGCTGCGCACGCTCGAAAAGCGCCTTGCGTATCTGCGTGGCCTTGCCGAGCGGCGGGAGACGGTCAAGGCCGCCATCGCCGAGCAGGGCAAGCTCACCGAGGAGCTTGAAAAAGCGATAGACGCCGCAGCGACCTTGGTCGAGGTCGAGGACCTGTACGCTCCCTTTAAGCAGAAGCGCCGCACGAGGGCGACCATTGCAAAGGAAAAGGGGCTTGAGCCGCTGGCGGATGTTCTCTTTGCCCAGCACCGTGACGGACCCGTGCCCATCGAGGAGGCGGCAAAGTACATTGACCCGGAAAAGGGCGTTGACACCGCCGAAGCCGCCCTCTCGGGTGCGAGCGATATCCTCGCCGAGAGAATAAGCGACGATGCCGCCGTGCGCAAGAGCCTGCGTGCGTTTATAAAGTCAAACGGCTTTATCGAGAGCCGTGCCGCCACGGAGGACGACTCCGTGTACAGCCAGTATTACGAATTTTCGCAGCGCATCGGCAGGATGCAGGGTCACCAGACCCTTGCTGTCAACCGCGGTGAAAAGGAGAAGCTTTTAAAGGTCTCGGTCGTGCTCGACAAGGACGCAGCGCTCGTCGTTTTGCGCCGTGCCGTGTTCAAAGGGCCGAGCCCCTCGTTGGAGTTTATAAAAGCCGTGTGCGAGGACGCATACACAAGGCTCATTTTCCCGTCGCTCGAGCGTGAAATTCGCTCCGAGCTTACCGACACCGCCGCCGAGGGCGCTATCGGCCAGTTTGCGCTGAACCTGCGTCCGCTGCTCATGCAGCCGCCTGTCAAGGGCAAGGTAACCATGGGTCTCGACCCGGGCTACCGCATGGGCTGCAAGGTCGCCGTCGTCGACGCAACCGGCAAGGTACTCGACACCGCCGTCGTGTACCCGACCTTCAGCGATGCCAAAAAGGAGGACGCTATCCGCACGCTGTCCCGCCTGATACGCAAGCACAATGTCGTGAATATCGCCATCGGCAACGGCACGGCCTCCCGTGAGACCGAGCAGATGACCGTTGAGCTTATCCGCCGTGAAAAGGAGGCGGGGCATGAGCTTGCCTATATGATAGTTTCCGAGGCCGGAGCATCGGTGTACTCGGCAAGCGAGCTTGCGGCGGCGGAGTTCCCGCAGTTTGATGTCAACCTGCGCTCTGCCGTGTCGATAGCCCGCAGACTGCAAGACCCGCTGGCGGAGCTTGTGAAAATCGACCCCAAGGCCATCGGCGTGGGGCAGTATCAGCACGATATGCCGCCCAAGCGGCTCGACGAGGCACTCAACGCCGTTGTCGAGGACTGCGTCAACAGCGTGGGCGTCGATGTCAACACCGCATCGCCCTCGCTTTTGCAGCGTGTTTCGGGTCTCACGAGCGCCACGGCGAAGAACATCGTCGCCTACCGTGAGGAAAACGGCGCATTCACCTCCCGCAGCCAGATAAAAAAAGTACCCAAGCTCGGACCGAAGGCGTATCAGCAGTGTGCAGGCTTCCTGAGAGTTCCCGAGAGCAAGACGATTCTGGACAACACCGCCGTGCACCCCGAGTCGTATGCCGCTGCCGAGACGCTGCTCACACTTACCGGCCACAGCATGGCCGATGTCAAAAACTCGGCGCTGTCCGATCTTCCCGCAAAGCTCAAGGCCTACGGCGAGGAAGCCGCCGCCGCCGAGGCGGGCATCGGTGTACCGACCATGCGTGATGTCGTTTCCGAGCTGTTAAAGCCCGGCAGAGATATCCGTGACGATCTGCCCAAGCCCATTTTGCGCACGGATGTCCTGGAGCTTAGCGACCTCAAGCCCGGCATGAAGCTCACCGGCACGGTGCGCAATGTCATCGACTTCGGCGTGTTCGTCGATATCGGCGTGCATCAGGACGGACTCGTGCACATTTCGCAGGTGTGCAACAAGTTTATAAAGCACCCGTCCGAGGTCGTCTCCGTCGGTGATATCGTCGATGTCGTCGTTTTGGATGTCGATGAGAAGAAAAAACGCATCTCCCTGTCTATGAAGCAGGCAAAATGACGGGCGGTCATATTAAACATTCCAAAAAAGCCGTTGAAAAATTAACAATTTGAGCATATACTTGTTCCTGTGTGCAAAACACGATAAAATTACAGGAGGTGTTGCTCGTGGATGATACGAAGCTCAGAGCGCTTATGGCATCGGTGCGCTGCGGCAGCTTCAGCAAGGCGGCAGAGCAGTTAGACTACTCCCAGTCGGGACTGACGCACATGATGGATAAGCTTGAGGCCGAGCTTGGCTGTACGCTTTTGGAGCGTGGCTATCAGGGCGTGCGGCTCACGCCGCAGGGCAAGGCGCTGTATTCGAAGATCGAAGATGTCGTTTCCGCATCGAATGCACTGTATGCCGCCGTGGCCGAGATAAATGAGCAGACACCGCAGCAGATAAAGATAGGCGCATTTTCAAGCATATCCCGCACCATTTTGCCCGGCGTGCTCAGCAAATTCAAGCAGATGTACCCGAACATCGCCGTCGATGTCATTGTCGGCGGCCGTGACCTTGACCGCAGACTATTAAACGGCGAGGTGCAGCTTGCGTTCATGGACGCATACGGCGCACAGGGCTTTGATTGGATACCGCTGTTTTCAAGTCCGCTGGTTGCGGTGTTCCCCAAGGACGACGACCGTGATACGGATAAGCCGGTCGATATCCGCGAGCTTTTCGGCGAGACCTTTATCTCCTCGCCCGAGCAGTATGTCGAGCTCATTTTTCCGGAGGTGACGAGCCATAAGCGCCTTATGATAGACGCTTCCGACGATGCGACCATAATCTCGATGGTTGCCTCCGGCCTCGGCGTTTCGGTGCTCTCGGAGCTTTCGCTGCGGGGCTACGAGCAGAGCGTCAAGACCGCACCGCTCAAGACTCCGGTCGGCTGCGAGCTGGGCATTGCGACCCGCTCGGTAAAGAGCCTGACACCGGCCGCAAAGTCGTTCGTATCCTTTGCCAAAAAGCTGAAATACTGAAAAATAACCAGGTATGAGCAAAACTTATACCTGGTATTCTATTTTGGTGGATGCCCGACTTGCGAATAGGGCTATTATAAGACAGGGTAACTAAAACCGTCATATCCATGCTACAATTATTCATATCACACAATAGATAGAGATAAGGAAATGATTTTAGCATGAACAGAAAAAAACTTGTTACCGACAGCATTGTGGTCGGCTTTGCGCTGTTTGCGATGTTCTTCGGAGCGGGCAATGTCGTGTTCCCGCCGTACATCGGAATGCACGCAGGCGAGCAATGGGCTAACGGCTTTTTATTCTACTTTATCGCCGATATCGGTCTTGCGCTCGTTGCGATGTTCGCCATCCTGCACGCAGGCGGGGCAGATAACATCACCGGCCGCATCGGCCATGTGGCATCGAAAGTCCTCATGTGTGCGGTTATCCTGTGCATCGGCCCCATGGTCGCCATCCCCAGAACCGCAGCGACCACATTGGAAATGAGCGTAACGCCGTTCTTCAGCGGCATGTCGCCCGTGGTGTTCTCGATCATCTTCTTTGCCGTCATCCTGCTTCTGAGCATCAAGCAGTCGGCGGTCATCGACATTGTCGGCAAGATACTCACCCCCGCACTGCTCATCGGACTTCTCATCCTCATCGTCAAGGGCTTCGTTTCGCCCATCGGCGATATCGTCGATACCGGCGTGAGCGCATCGGAGGTAACCGTCAACGGCATCAAGTCCGGCTATCAGACGATGGATGTCCTCGCCGCCATGGCCTTCGGCATCATTATCCTCAGCAGTGCCGACGAAAAGGGCTACACCGACAGCAAGTCGGCAGCAAAAATGATCGGCATCGCCGCCGCACTGTCGGGCGTGCTGCTCATGATAGTCTACTTCGGTCTTACCTACCTCGGTGCGACCGCAAGCACCGTGTTCCCGACCGATATCAGCCGTGCAAACCTCGTCATCGGCATCGTTGAGCTGCTGCTGGGCAAGGCGGGACTTATCATCTTCGCCATCGTCATTGCACTTGCCTGTATCACCACCGCCGTTGCGCTGGTGTCCTCGGCGGCAAGCTTCTTTGCAAAGCTTGCAAACGATAAGATTAGCTACAGCGTGTTCGTCGTCGTCATCTGCGTATCCTCGGCAGTTATCTCAAACCTCGGTCTCGACATGATAATCGCTATCGCAACTCCGGTTCTCGATATCGTGTACCCGCCCATGCTGGTGCTGATACTGCTGTCGTGGTTCGGCGACAAGCTGCACAAAAGCGTGTATGTGTCCTCGGTCGCAGGCTCGCTTATCGCAAGCGTGCTCGCAACGGCGGAGCTGTATGGGATGAATATCCCCGTTATCGACAGCCTGCCGCTGGCCTCGCTCGGCCTCGGCTGGTTGACCCCCGCCGCCGTGTTCGGTCTCGTGGCATATCTCGTCTCCAAGGTCAAATTCCAAAACGCCCAGACGGCAAACGCACAAAATTCGTAAACGAATAAACGAAAAAGCACCCCGAGGGGTGCTTTTTTAGTATCTGACTTCGTTGAGACACAGTCCCTTTGCCGGTGCGGTGGGACCTGCGTTCTGCCGGTCGAGCGAGGTGAGAATATCGGGGATGGCATCGGGCGATAAATTGCCCTTGCCGACCTCAAGCAGGGTGCCGACCATGATGCGCACCATGTTGTACAAAAATCCGTCGCCGGAAACGGTGAAGCGCACTTCGTCTCCGAGCCGCTCGACACGCAGCCCGTCAATGCGCCGGACGGCGGAGCGCTTCATGCGCTTTAGCGAGCAAAACGCCGAAAAATCATGGCTGCCGGTAAAATGCCCGGCGGCCTTTTGCATCGCTGCAAGGTCGAGCGGGTCTGCGACCGTGTACAGGTACTTGCGCTCGAAAACATTCGGGCGGTCACTGTTCCACACACGGTAGACATAGGTCTTGCCCACGCAGGAGAGCCGTGCATGGAAGCGCGGCTCGGCAATGTCGAGCGACACAGCGCCTATATCCTCCGGCAGCACGCCCCGCAGCCTTTTAAGAATCTCCTCCGGCGGCATCTTTGTCGCCGCACGGAACGATGCTACCTGCATTTTTGCGTGCGCTCCGGCATCCGTCCTGCCCGAGCCGCTTATCTCGACCGCTTCGCCCAGTATGCCGCTCAAGGCGTTTTCTAACCTTGCCTGTATGGTATTTTCAGTGTTGCCCTGCCTCTGCCAGCCCTTGTAGCGGCTTCCGTCGTAGCAGACAACGAGCTTAAAGTTCGGCATGCCGACCTCCCGTTTTTGCAGCTATTTTACCATACGGCACATATAAAAACAACCGCTTGGATCATGTCCGAGCGGTTGTTTTCGTTTTTCCGGGATTGATCAGAAGATGATCTTCAGAAGAATCCAGAAAAATGTGAGCTTGCCCAATGAAGCAAACTGATCGTCGTAGTCGTCTAAATTAAGGTTATTAGTCATGTTCCATATTCTCCTTTCAAATGGCTACCGAGAGCTGACAAGCAACCCGTCTACACATAAGGACGGAAAAAACTTCATGATATTGCGGAAGCCTCAGATTTTTTTCAAAGAAAAGTATGATTTCTTAAAAATTGATCTCTGCGACCGAGTAGGTGACCGCCTTACCGCTCATCTTGATGCGCTCGCCTTCTTGGCGGCAGTAGAGCGTGCCGCCGCGGCGGCTTGCCTGATACGCCGTTATCTCGCTGCTGCCCTTGACACCGACCCAGTAGGGCACGATGTGGCAGTGACCCGAGCCGCACACGGGATCCTCGGCGACATTGAGCTTCGGCGCAAATGAGCGTGAGACGCAGTCAAATTCACCGCTTCCGGCTGCGGTGGTGTGCAGCAGAAGTCCGTCAAGCGCCTTGACCTTCTCGCCGTCGGGGGTAAAAGAGCGCACCTGCTCCTCGTTTTCCAGAACACACAGCAGGTCACGACCCATGAATGCCTTTACAGGCCGCACGCCGATAGCGTCTGCCATGGCGTCCGTTACCTCCACGGGCTTGAGATCGTAAGCGGGGAAGTCCATCTCGTAAAGCTCGTCCTTGCGCACGACGGTGAGCTCGCCGCTTAATGTGTCAAACGACACGGCGGCCTTTTCCGGCTCAACATAGTTCATTATCACATACGCAGTGCCGAGCGTGGCGTGGCCGCACAGGTCTATCTCGCCGCCCGGGGTAAACCAACGCAGCCGGTACCTGCCGTTTTCGGGAACGCAGAAGGCGGTCTCGGAGAGATTGTTTTCACGGGTGATGTTCATCATCGTTTCCTCATCGAGCCACTTGTCCATAACGCACACTGCCGCCGGATTGCCGCCGAACACACGGTCGGTAAAAGCGTCAACAACATACTGCTTCATGCATATCACTCCTTGATATTTAAGCTGACCGGAGCCGAGCCCCTATCGGTTTTGACGGACAGCTTTCCGTCCGTGCTTCGCCAAATCCATAGCCCATATATTGAAATTTATGCCCCGATTGTAGCAAAAATCATCACCTAATTCAAGACAAAAAGCATTGACAAAACGCCGAAAAGGCAAAATAATATCGGTGGGTGATTTTATGAAAACGAGAACCGAATTTGACAGCATGGGCGCAGTCGAGGTGCCCGCCGAGCACCGGTGGGGCGCTCAGACCCAGCGCAGCTTTGAAAACTTCAGGATCGGAACACAGAAGCAGCCGCTTGCGGTGATACATGCCTTTGCGCACCTCAAGGCCGCCTGCGCCATGGCAAACATGGAGCACGGCCTCATAACGCCGGAGCAGGCGGAGACTATCTGCGCAGTGTGCAAGGAAATTGCCGACGGCAGATGGGACAGCGAGTTTCCGCTCGCCGTGTGGCAGACCGGCAGCGGCACGCAGACGAATATGAATGTCAACGAGGTCATTGCGCACCTTGCCGCCGAGCGTGGGGTGAAGCTTCACCCCAACGATGATGTCAACCGCTCGCAGTCGTCAAACGACACCTACCCCACGGCGATGTATATCGCCGCCGTCACCGAGCTTGAGGAAAAGCTCATACCCTCTTGCGAGGCGCTGGCTGCGTCCTTTGCGGCGCTCGAGGCGAGGTATCCCGACATTATAAAGATAGGCCGCACGCATTTGCAGGATGCCGTGCCGCTCAGGTTTGCGCAGGAGGTCTCCGGCTGGCGAAGATTGGTCGAAGCGCCGTGCGGGATGATAAAGACGGCGCTTCCCGAGCTTAAAAAATTAGCCGTCGGCGGCACGGCGGTCGGCACGGGACTGAACGCTCCGGCAGACTATGATGAATGCGTGTGCGGACATCTAAATAAGCTTTTAGGCAGCGATTTTACCCCCGACCGCAACAAATTCCATGCGCTCACAAGCCGTGATGCACTGGTGTTTGCGCACGGCGCTATGAAAGCGCTTGCATCGAACCTAATGAAGACAGCAAACGATGTGCGTTGGCTCGCCGCCGGTCCCCGCTGCGGCTTGAGCGAGATAAGCATCCCCGCAAACGAGCCCGGCAGCAGCATCATGCCCGGCAAGGTCAACCCCACCCAGTGCGAGGCGCTGACGATGGTCGCCGTGCAGGTCATGGGCAACGACGCCGCCATCGGCTTTGCCGCAAGTCAGGGCAATTTTGAACTGAATGTGTTCCAGCCTGTCATGGCGTATGACTTTCTCATGTCGGCTGAGCTTCTGACCGACGCAATGAACTCGTTCCGCATCCACTGCGCCGACGGCATCGAGCCGAACGCAGAGAAGATGAAGGAGTTTCTTGATTCGTCGCTGATGCTCGTCACCTGCCTTACGCCGAAGATAGGCTACGACCTTGCCGCCAAGTGCGCCAAAAAGGCACAGACCGAAGGCATCAGCCTCAGGCAGGCGGTGCTCGACCTCGGCTGCATGACCGAGGCCGAGTTCGACGAGACGGTCGACCCCGTAAAATTAGTGTAAATTCTGCGCATGACCCGTTTTCGGGCGGAGCAGCTCATGTTATAATAAGTAAACCCAAACCCCGAAAGGAGTAAAGTGATTTATGGCAAACGCATTGGACTATGTCGATTGGCGAGGCGATCTGAGCTTTGACACCGTACCCGTCAACGAGATAGATAAGTACATTTTTACCTGCATCGGCAAGCCCGATTACACCGGGATAATCCCCGCAGACGACAAGACCGTGACCGTCAACGAGGCCGTCGGCAGCTACTTTGCCACCCACGAGGACGCAGGCGACAAGTTAGGGCTCATTGCATCGGCAAGCACGCTGCCCATGCTGCGCAAAATTGCGCTGTCGGACAGGTTCAGAGACATAAAGCTCTCGGGCTTTATAAATAAGATAGTCGTCGAGAAAACCGAGCAGTTCTCGGCGCTGACGGTGTTCTCACCGGACGGCGTGAAGTATGTCTCGTTCAGAGGCACCGACGACACGATAGTCGGCTGGAAGGAAAACTGCGAGCTTGCCGTCAAAGAGGTCGTGCCGGCACAGTCAGACGCCAAGGCGTACCTCGAATGGGCGGCCGAGACCTACGACGGCCCCATCATCGTCTGCGGCCACTCCAAGGGCGGTAACCTCGCCGTTTACGCCGCCTGCACCGTGTCCGAGGAGATACAGGACAGGATACTTGAGGTCAACTGCTATGACGGTCCGGGCTTCATGCCCGCCTTTTTGGAGACCGAGGGATACAAGCGAATGAAGGATAAGATAACCACCTTCGTCCCCTATATGTCCATCGTCGGCATGCTGCTCACGCAGGTAGGCAGGCTCGATGTCATACAGGCCAGCAACGCAGGCGCAGCCGGACACGACGGCTTTACATGGGATGTGTTCCGTGACAGGTTCATCCACTGCCCGGAGCTTAGCGACGCAAGCAAGATCTTTAACGCCGCGATCGATGAGGCGATAGCCGACATGGATTCCGACGAGCGCCGTGAGCTCGTCGAGGAGATATTCGATGTGCTCACCTCCACGGGAGCGTTCACGCTGTCCGAGTTCAGCGAGCAGTCGCTGCGCAAATCGCTCGAGCTTGCAAACCAGTTCCGCAAGGCGCCCGAGCTTCGCTCGTTCCTCCTGAGCCTCGCCGAAAAGGGCATAAAATCGGCAAGAAACAAGAAATCACTCTGATATTAAATTAACGGCTGCGTTAAGGCAGTCGTTAATTTTTTGTCCCATACAATCCGAATAATTATGCCCTAAAACGCATTTAATCATGACTTGTAATATTTCATAAAAACGACGAAAATCGGCGCAAGGCTCACGGGCTTCGGCTCGTATGACTCGATGTCGATAGGCCTCGGCATGGTTTCACGAGGCGAGGTCGCCCTTTTTGATATGAAAAAATCCCGCTCATCGAGCGGGATTTTTTCTATTCGATTATAAGCTTGAAATCATGCTCACTGCCGATTTCGGCGGCGAGGGCCTTGTCTGCGTACACGGTCTTGAGCGCCGTCAACGAATCAAGCTCCGACCAGTCGGAAACACCCCGAGTGCCGGTAAGGCGCAGCATCGTCAGCCCCGTGAAGCCGTCAAGACCGTTCGAGGACGATAGCGTGCAGTCGACAAGCTCAAGCTCCGTTATCGCACGCTCACGGTCAAACGACTTGAAGAAGCTGCCCGTAAGGTCGCAGTTATAAAGCTTCACCGAACGCAGCGAGCTCATGTCCAGCACCTGCGCAACGTCGCCCAGCGAGCAGTTAGAAAATGCAACGGACTGAATTTTCGTCAAGGGCTTGAACACGTCAAGGACGGAGCACTTTGCACCGACAAACGAGGCCTGCGTCAGCTCGTGGCACTTGTTGAGGTCGCCCAAGGACGAGAGTGCGGCGCAGTCTGCGCTTATCGCTCTGAGTGCCGGCAGATCGCCTATGCCGGAAAGCGAGCTAACACGGCTGCCGTCAAGGTCAAGGCTCGTCACCCCGCAGGCAGGCAGCGTTTCAAGGCTGCTAAGACTCTGGAACTGGAGCCACAGCGTTTTAAGCCCCGTGAAATACGCAAGGTCACCGAGGTCGTTTATCCCGCCTCGGCTCACCGTGTGCGTCTTATCCTGCCAATCGGTGTAGCCTGCCGAATTATCGGCGAGCTTCACGGCGCTGCCCACGCCGCTTGTCGGCTCGTGCAGGGTAAACTCCGTGCCGATGATGTAAAGCTCCGTCATACCGCTGAGCTCGCCCACGGTAATGTCGCCGCTTTCCTTGCCGGTGTATTCACGGGCAGCTTTCTCGAAAATTTCTGACTTGAATTTGCACACCGTGTCGCTCGGCAGCGTCTGTACCTGCGTCGTCGGGGTCGTGAGCCTTTCAATATAGCCAGTGAAGTAGCCTACAATGAGCGCCGCAATTATAACGCCGAGTACGGCTACGGCTATCGACCAGCGAGCGATCTTTCTGCCCTTGTTTTTCTTTTTCTTCTTCGGCTTGGGAGCGGGAGCGGGCTTCGGCGGCTCGGAAACGGGGCGGGGCGCAGTATCGGCAAAGTTTTCACTGTTCAGAAGCGGTGCGCCATAGAGTTTTTCGTAAAAATACTCGTCGCTGGGGTAGGTGTACTTCATCAGCGCAAAGATGTTGCCTATCTGAAGCTCCATGCCAGGGGTCAGCGCCGTCTCCTCGATAAAAATGTTGATGGTCTTTATCTTTTTCGACTGCGCATAGTGCATCTCGCGGCGGCAGTTGTCCGAGCGCATATAGGCGTTCGAGATAAACGCCACGACCAGGTGCGCATCGGCAAGGTGCGAGGCTATGCACTCCTGCCACTCGCTGCCGACCTCGATGCCCTCATCGTACCAGATGTTGTAGCCACGGCGGTGCATATCGCTCAGAACGGGCAGCACCTTGTCGTTGTCGGCGTGTGCGTAGCTGACGAAAATATACGGTTTATCGCCCTCGTAGGGCTTGAAATACACAAAATCGCTCATATTATCCTCCAAAACGGTACGAAAATTATAGTACCATGTGCAAGAAATTTCAATTGATTATTTGTAAAAACTTCGTCTTGACACGAGCTGCGATAAAAAGCAAAAAAGCCTGCGTCTGTGATCTGCAGATGCAAGCTCTTTGTTTGTTATATCATTTGATCACGACATTTTCGTCGCCGAGCATTTCTTTAAGCTCGTCTACAAGCGCTTCGTGTATCACGCACTGTGCGCCGATGCGCTTTTTCTCCTTTTGGCAGTAGATTATCATCTGCTGCGTGCCGGGGAACATGGTCAGAATAAGCTCGATGCGCTTCAGGGCGGGGTCGTTTTCGCTTTCTAACTTCACCCAGAGCTTTGCTCCGGCGCCCGGCGTTTTGACCGGCGCAGGGCGGCTGCTTTCGGCCTTCAATTTCCCGATCTCGGTGATGGGCTTTATGACATCGACCATGAGCTGCGGCTCTTTTTCGTCACGCACGGAGATGCGGCCGGACACGACGAGCGGGGCGTTATCACGCACATAAGCGCCGCCCGTATCGAGCGCCTTTTGGAAGGCGATAAGCTCCATTGCGCCCGTATCGTCCTCAAGGTCGATATAGCTCATGAGCGTATTTGACCTCGTGGTGCGGGTCTTTGACGACTGCACGACACCGGCAACGGTGACACGCTGACCGTCGGAAAAGCGCTTGCTGCCCTCATCGGAGGCAAAATCCGACATGATAGCCCCGATGGGGACTGCGCCGGCCTTTCGCACGGCGTCACGGTACTCGTCCATGGGGTGGCCGCTCAGGTACAGACCCGTGGTCTCCTTCTCCATCGCCATGAGCTCTTGGCGAGAAAACTCGGTGACATCGGGTATCTTCACCTGCGCAGACTCGTTCTCGGCAAAGTCCGGCTCGCCGAAAAGATTCATCTGCCCGTCGATATTATTGCGCTGCTCGTGCTGGATGCTGTCTATCAGAACGGGGGCGACCTGCAAAAGCGCACGGCGGTTGACGCCGAAGCTGTCGAATGCGCCGGAGCGGATGAGATTTTCCACGGCACGGCGGTTGAGATCCTTACCGCTCATGCGGCGGCAGAAGTCCTCAAAGCCCTTGAACAGACCGTTTGCGCTGCGCTCGGCGATAAGCTCGTTTACAAAGCCGCGGCCGATGCTTTTTATTGCGACCATGCCGAAGCGGATGTTGTTGCCCACAACGGAGAAGTCAGCCCCCGATTCGTTGACATCCGGCGGCAGGAGTCTGATGCCGAGCTCTCTGCACTCGGCGATATACTCGGCTATCTTCAGGCTGTTGTCAAGAACGCTCGACAGAAGCGCTGCCATATACTGCTGCGGGTAGCGCCGCTTCATGTACGCCGTGCGGTAAGACACGATGGCGTAGCTCACGGCGTGCGCTTTATTAAATGCGTAGCTTGCAAAGTCCAATATCTCGTCATAGATGCTGTTTGCGACATTTTCGGGAACGCCGCGCTTTACAGCGCCGTCAATGCCCCGCTCGGGGTCGCCGTGGACGAACGCCACACGCTCGGCATCGATGACCTTGTGCTTTTTCTTGCTCATTGCACGGCGGATCATATCCGCCTGACCGAGCGAGAAGCCCGCCAAGCGGCGGAAAATTTCGATGACCTGCTCCTGATAGACGATGCAGCCGTAGGTGACATCGAGTATCGGGCGCAGCAGCTCGTGCTTGTAGCTTATCTTCTTTGGGTCGTTCGAGCACTCTATAAATCTCGGGATGCTGTCCATCGGCCCGGGGCGGTAGAGCGCTATGACGGCGGTGATATCTTCAATGCTCTTGGGCTTTAAGCCAACGCACACGGCGGTGATGCCGGAGCTTTCAAGCTGGAACACACCGCTGGTTCTGCCGGCGGAGAGCATCTCAAACACGGCGGGGTCGTTTTCGGGTATCTTGTCGACCTCGAAGTCCGGCTCGTGCTCACGCACCATTTTTGCCGCATCCTCCAGGACCGTGAGGTTTCTTAGACCCAAAAAGTCCATCTTGAGAAGTCCAAGCTCCTCAAGCGTGGTCATCTGGTACTGGCACACGACCGATTCGTCGTTTTTCGACAGGGGAACATACTCGTAAACGGGCTTGTCGGTTATGACAACGCCCGCAGCGTGCATACTGGCGTGTCGGGGCATTCCCTCTAAGGCCTCGGCGACCTCGATGAGCCGGTGCATGGTCTCGTCGTTTTCGTACATTTCCCGCAGCGGCTTTGAAATTTTAAGCGCCTCGCTTATGGTCATGCCGAGCGCCATGGGGACATTTTTTGCGACATTGTCGGTGTCGGCGTAGCTCACATCCAAAACTCTGCCCACATCGCGCATGGCCGCCCTTGCCGCCATCGTGCCGAAGGTGACTATCTGCGCCACATGGTCGTGGCCGTACTTGCGATTTACATAGTCGATGACCTCTCCACGGCGGTTCACGCAGAAATCGACATCGATATCCGGCATGCTGACACGCTCCGGGTTCAGAAACCTCTCAAAGAACAGGCTGTATTTTATGGGGTCAACATCGGTGATGCCAAGGCAGTACGACACCACGCTGCCCGCTGCGCTGCCGCGCCCGGGGCCTACGGGTATCTTCTGACTTTTTGCGTAGCCGATGAAGTCGGAAACGATGAGGAAATAGTCGACAAAGCCCATCTGCTTTATCATCGAAAGCTCGTAGTCGAGCTGCTTGCGCACCTCAACTCTGTCGGCGGCATAGCGCTCGGCAAAGCCACGGTCGCAGAGCTTTTTAAGGAACTCAAAGCTATCCGTCTCGCCCTCGGGGAGCTTGAAGCGGGGCAGCTTATAGTGGCCGAACTCAAAATCGTAATTGCACATTTGGGCGATGCGCACGGTGTTGTCGGCGGCCTCGGGGTACTCGGGAAAGAGCGAGCGCATCTGCGCCTCGTCCTTTATATAAAACTCGCTTGTTTCAAATTTTAAGCGTGCCGGATCTGCGACGGACTTGCCGGTCTGGATGCACATGAGGACATCCTGATAGTAAGCGTCGTCCTTTTCGATATAATGCGCATCGTTCGTCACGGCAAGGGGAATGCCGGTCTCACGGTGCAGGCGCAAAAGCCCCTCGGCGGCTTTTTTCTCTATCTCAAGGTCATGATCTTGTATCTCAAGATAGAAATTGCCCTCGCCGAAAAGCTCGTTGAGCTCTATCGCCTTGGCTTTCGCCTGCTCGTAATTTCCGGCGCACAGCATGCGGGGTATCGCACCGGCGACGCAGCCGGAAAGGCACACAAGCCCATCGGCGTGCTCGTGCAGAAGCTCCCAGTCTATCCTCGGCTTTATATAAAAGCCCTCGGTGAACGCCGCCGATACAAGGTAGCAGAGGTTTTTATAGCCTGTCTCGTTTTTGCACAGCAGGATAAGGTGCGTGTACTCGGCATCAACGGAGTGATCCTTGTCAAAGCGGGTGCGGGGCGCAACATACACCTCGCAGCCGATGATGGGCTTGATGCCCTCGGCAAGGCAGGCCTTGTAAAACGCGACTGCGCCGTACATAACGCCGTGGTCGGTTATCGCAACGGCGGTCTGTCCCAACTGCTTTATGCGCTTTGCAAGCCGCTCTATGCGGCAGGCGCCGTCAAGCAGCGAAAACTCGGTATGAACATGTAAGTGAACAAATGACATATCCCGTCCGCCCTTTTAGTCTATACCCTCCGGCTTGTAGTCAAGAAGCTTTTTGAGCCTGTGGCTTAAGCAGCTTTTGCTCACGGGAGGGTAACTGAGCATCGCAAGATCGGCAAGGCTAGCCTCGGGGTTTGCAAAGCGCAGAAGTGCCGCCTCCTGAAGCTTATCCGGCAGCGAATCGAGCCCGTAGAGCTTGTCTATGCGGCGTATCGCCTCCATCTGCTGCGCCGCTGCGGCAACGACCTTGTCGGCGTTTGCCGAGTCGCAGTTGACCTTGCGGTTGATGCTGTTTTTCATATCCTTTTCGATCTTCGCCGACATGAGCTCCATTGCGCAGGTCGATGCGCCGATGGTCGTCAGAAGATCCTCTATATGCTCGCTTTTTTTGAAATACAAAAGGTGATTGCCCTTGCGCTCGGCCTCCTTGGGCGAAAATCCCATGTCGAGCAAAATGGAATACGCCTCGCGGCTGACGCTGTAATGGCTTGTGGCAAGCTGAAGGTGATAGCGCTTGCCGGGATCTGTTACGCTGCCGCCGGCTAAGAATGCGCCTCGTATGAACGATGCCTTGCAGCACGGCTCCTCCAGAACGCCGAAGTTTATGTGCAGTGACGGGGTGTTTATGTCGTTGCCGAAGGTGTCGTATATCGTTTGTATCTTCTTCTCGTCCGTTATCCTGAAGCTGCGCTTGCCGCTGCCCTCGTCAAGCTCGTCAAAGCTCACGCCGAATGCTTTTTTGAACAGGTGCGGCAGCCTCTGCGCAAGCTCGTCGCTTGCAGTTATGATGCGGATGAGCTTGGGCGAAAATGTGTGGCAATACAGCAAAATGCCGTAAGCCTCGGCGACGGCGCAGCATTTGCGCTCGACCCGGGGCTCACAAAGCTCCGCCTTGACCTGCTGCGAAAAGGTCATGTCAGCCACCTCTCGCAAGGTCACGGTTGATGCTGACTACCGGCACGCCCATTTCCTTCAAATGCTCTGCCAGCGCCGTTGCGACGGCCACGCTGCGGTGGCGGCCGCCGGTGCAGCCGATGGCGATGGTAAGACTGTACTTGCCCTCCTCGATGTACTGCGGCAGCAGGTACTCTATCATATCCGTCAGCTTATCCATGAAAACCTGCGTCTGCTCGAAGCCGAAAACATAGCTGCGCACATCCTCATCAAGGCCGCTGTGGTGGCGCATATCCTCGATGTAATAGGGGTTGGGCAGAAAGCGGACGTCGAACACGAGGTCTGCGTCCAGCGGCATACCGTACTTAAAGCCGAAGCTCACAACATTGACCATGATGGAGCGGCTGTTCGGTGCATCGGAAAAATAGGTGTACAGCTGATTCTGAAGCTGACCGAGCGTCAAGTGCGAGGTGTTTACGATGTAATCGGCAAGCTCCCTTATCGGCTGGAGCTGCTCCCGCTCACGCTCAATGGCGTTCTCGATAGAGCCGCCGGATTTTATCGCCAGCGGGTGGGGTCTGCGTGACTCCTTATATCGCTTGACGATGACCTGCGTGTCGGCCTCCATGAAGAGTATCTTATAGCCGAAATCCATCTCACGCAGGCTTTTTAATGCGTTGAACACATCCTTGATGCCGTTTTTTTCACGCACATCGGTGACAAGGGCGACCTTTTCGTAGCGCCCCTTTGTCGCTGCGCACAGCTCGGCAAACTTCGGGATGAGCGCAACGGGCATATTATCCACGCAATAGTAGTCCAGATCCTCGATTATATCCGCCGCCTGGCTCTTGCCGCCGCCGGACAGTCCCGTAATTATAAGAAACTCCATGTTATCTCCTGTTTATTGCTCCTCATCCGGCTTTGCGCCCTTGGCCTTTGCGAGCCTGAGCATCTCATCCAAAGCCATCTGCTTTCTTCTCTTCCAGTCGTCTATGAGCACAACGCCCTTAGGATATATCCTTATCTCCGGCTCGAGCGTTATGCCCGATTTTTCGTACACCTCACGGCGCACATGATCCATGAGCGCAACGATATCGTCGTAGCTGGCGCCGCCCTTATTCACAACGAAGCCTGCGTGCTTTTCCGACACCTGAGCGCCGCCCACGGTGTAGCCCTTTAAGCCGGCCTCGTCAATGAGCGCCGCAGCGTAGCCGCCCACGGGGCGCTTGAATGCGCTGCCTGCCGAGGGCAGGTCGAGCGGCTGATTTTTGCGTCGCTTTTCGTTCATCTCATGCATTCTCGCCGCTATCGCCTCGGGTTCATCCTTTGTAAGCTTGAACACGGCGCCGGTTATTGCGCAGTTGACCTTCGTAAAGCTGCTCTGACGGTAGCCGAAGCCGCAGTCCTCGTTTTTCACCTCGCACAGCGCCTGATCGGTGAGGTAGTACATGACGACAGACTCCACAACATCCTTCATCTCGCCGCCGTAAGCGCCCGCATTCATCAGAATGCCGCCGCCGACGGAGCCCGGGATGCCGCTTGCAAACTCAAGACCGGCAAGTCCGTTCGCCTGCGCAAACTGCGCAAGCCGTGCAAGCGATACGCCCGCTTCGGCGTAGATGGTGTCGTCCGTTGTGCCCAGACGCAGCTTCGTGAGCTTCTCGGTGCTAACGACGCAGATATCAAGCCCCTCCTCGGGGATTATGAGGTTCGTGCCCTTGCCGACGATGAGCGGCAGCACCTCGTTCATGTGCAGGTAGTAAAACACCTTCGTCATTTCCCAAATGTCCTTGGGTGCGATGAACGCTCTGACCTCGCCGCCGACCTTGAACGAGCAGTGTAAACGCATACTCTCGTGCTCACGCAGGTCGAGGTCGGGTATGTTTTCAATTATGCCGCTGAGGGCCTTTTCTAAATTTTCCATGCTGTCTCCTTTACAGTACACCCTCGTCAATGGCATAGTCGTGATTTGCAGCCAGGGTCTCGGCCGCATTGTAGCCCATCTTCTTCTGACGGTTGTTCATTGCGGCAAGCTCCAGGATGACCGCAAGGTTTCTGCCCGGTCGGACGGGTATCGTGAGGCTCGGCACGGTGACGCCGAGGATATCCTGCGTTTCGTTCGTGAGCCCCAGACGGTCGTAAGCCTTCTGGTCGTCCCATATCTCCATGTTGACGACAAGGTCTATCGCCGATTCGGGCTTGACAGAGCCCACGCCGTACAGATGGCGCACATCCACAACGCCGATGCCCCTTAGCTCCATGTAATAGCGGATAAGCTCGGGCGCAGAGCCTGTCAGGCTGTCCTTGCCGACACGGCGGATATCCACCGCATCGTCGGCGATGAGCCTGTGGCCGCGCTTTATCAGCTCAAGCGCCGTCTCGCTCTTGCCGATGCCCGAATCGCCGGTCAGCAGCACGCCCTCGCCGTGAACCTCGACGAGCACGCCGTGTACCGTCGTGCGGGGCGCAAGGTGCGTGTGCAGCGAGCTTATGACATTGGCCATGAAGTCGGAGGTGTCCTCGCTTGTTGTAAACACATTGCAGTCGTACTTTTCCGCCATCTCAAGACATTCGGGAAACGCCGCTGCGCCGTGGCACAGAACAAGCGCCGAAATGTTGTATTTCATGAGCTCCTCAAAGCTCTGGCGGCGCTCGGCCTCGGTCTTTAGCTCAAGATATGTGCTCTCGACCCTGCCGATTATCTGCAAACGCTTGGGGTCAAAGTAATTATAAAAGCCCGCAAGCTGCAATGCGGGACGGTTGACCTCCGCTAAGGTGAGCACCCTCGTGTCATAATCGGCCGATGTGTGCAGCGGCTTGAGCTCATGCTCGGCCACTAAGGTCTTGAGCTTTACGGAATACTTGCTTGGCATTTGTCCGGCTCTCCTAACAACAATATTATATATTATACATATTACCCTTTTTAGCCCGTTTTGGCAATGATTTTTGCGCAGACGGCGGCAATTCACGGAATCTTAAAAATTTTACTTGCATTTACGGTTACATTCTGTTATTATTATAAAGCTGTTTTCAGCTAAACACAAGCAAGGAGGTGCTTCAATAATGGCAAAATGTCAGTTTTGCGACAAGGGCGTAGCCTTTGGTATTCAGGTTTCCCATTCCCACAGACGCTCCAACCGTACTTGGAAGCCCAATGTGAAGCGCGTCAAGGCCATCGTGGACGGAAGTCCCAAGCATGTTTATGCATGCACTCGCTGCCTGCGCAGCGGTAAGGTCACCCGCGCTGTGTAATATTTTTATTACCCGAAACAAGCTCGCCAAAAGGCGAGCTTTTTTCGTTGTCAGCGTGCAAAAAGTCACAGGACTTTTTGCACGCTAAACACGCCACATTTTTTGTGAAGCTTTGCTTCACGAAAAATCTCGCTACGCTCGTCAAAAAGCCTTAACAGACATTTTTGATGGCTACAATCAAACTTGAGGCGGGATCTTTCTCGCTGCGGCTCGGTCACGGTGCGGCTCTGACATGCCCCCGGCATGTCATTCACTACCGCACCGACACTTCGTTACCCCCTCACACTCCCCCTGCTGCGTATTGGATTTTACGCTCTTGCGTCTATTATGTAGTTCTTTTACAGTCTGCAATTACAGGCTGATTTTCACTCATGCTGCGTTGAAGCCCGAGGGAAATACGGCGTATGTCCCACGAGCTTGACCTTGCCTGACTGAAAATCATCTCTGTCATATCGTTGCGTACTTGCAACACAAGAAAAAATGGTATATAATCACCCTCGGTTGACAAGGGGATGCACGCCTGACAGTGTATCTCTTGTCTCAATTGGCAGCCTATCTTCACCAAGCAGGAACGAAAGTCGCATATGTGCAGTCCGCTGTCAGGTGCGAAGCAGTTTTGGGAGAGCTGATTTTCGTTCAGGCAAAGGCAAAGCCCGACGGGCATAATGGACATATATGGACTAGGGATTTGACGAAGCATGGGCGAAAAGCAGCCTGCCAAAACCGTGTATACCCTTATCAATCGAGGGTAAGAAAATCGCTTGAAAAATCAATCAGATCGGAGTGTATTACCGATGAAACGCACTAAAATTATTCAGATCTTTAACGAGCCGGAGGCCTTCGGCGGTAAGGAGATAACCGTCTGCGGCTGGGCACGCACCATCCGTGATATGAAAAACTTCGGCTTTATCGAGCTCAACGACGGCAGCGCATTCAAGAGCCTGCAGATAGTCCTTGAGCGTGAGAAGCTTCCCAACTACGATGAGCTTGCCCGTCAGAATGTCGGCGCAGCGTTTATCTGCAAGGGCGAATTAGTCCTCACCCCCGAGGCAAAGCAGCCGTTTGAGCTCAAGGCCGCCGAGGTCACCGTTGAAGGCACTTCCACCCCCGACTACCCCCTGCAGAAAAAGCGCCACAGTGTGGAGTTTCTGCGCACCATTCAGCACCTGCGTCCCCGCACCAACCTGTTTTCGGCAGTGTTCAGAGTGCGCAGCGTAGCGGCACAGGCGGTGCATGAGTTTTTCCAGGAGCGTGGCTTTGTCTATGTCCACACGCCCATCATCACGGGCTCTGACTGCGAGGGTGCAGGCGAGATGTTCAGAGTCACGACCCTTGATCTTGATAACCTTCCCCGCACCGAGGACGGCAAGGTCGATTTCTCCAAGGACTTCTTCGGCAAGAGCACGAACCTGACCGTTTCCGGCCAGCTCAACTGTGAAAACTTCGCCATGGCCTTCGGCGATGTGTACACCTTCGGCCCGACCTTCCGCGCCGAGGTATCGTACACCCAGCGCCATGCCGCCGAGTTCTGGATGATAGAGCCCGAGATGGCGTTTGCAGACCTCAACGACTACATGGACACCGCCGAGGCGATGGTAAAATACATCATCAACCGCACGATAGAGCGCTGCCCGCAGGAGATGCAGTTCTTTAACTCCTTTGTGGACAAGGGCCTGCTCGACAGGCTGCACAATGTCGTGTCAAACGACTTTGCCCGTGTCAGCTACACCGAGGCGATCGATATCCTCAAAAACTGCGGCGAAAAGTTTGATTACCCCGTCGAGTGGGGCATCGACCTTCAGACCGAGCATGAGCGCTACCTGACCGAAAAGGTCTACAAAAAGCCCATTTTCGTCACCGATTACCCCAAGGAGATAAAGGCATTTTATATGCGCCTGAACGACGACGGCAAGACCGTCGCCGCAGCCGACTGCCTTGTTCCGGGCATAGGCGAGATCATCGGCGGCTCGCAGCGTGAGGAAAGGCTCGATGTGCTGACCGCTCGCATGGCTGAGCTCGGCCTTAACCCCGAGGACTACTGGTGGTACCTCGATCTGCGCCGCTACGGCTCGTGCCGTCACGCCGGCTTCGGTCTCGGCTTCGAGCGCATGGTCATGTACCTCACGGGCGTATCGAACATCCGTGATGTCGAGCTTCACCCCCGCACCACCGGCAACGCCGACTTCTAAGACAACATATGAAAAAAGCAAGCCGTAGGCTTGCTTTTTTCATATGTTGTATTCTTCCTTCAGCTGCGCATAGAGTGCATCCCTGTTGTCTGGAGTGATTATATACAGCTCGCAGTCGGGATGACGGCGGACGGCACGCAGAAAGTCGGTGTTTGCTGCCTTGACCGCCGCAAGCACGGTGTAGTCGCCGGATAAAATGCGCATGACCGCCTTTTGAAACTCGGGCGAGGCCGTCTCAAGCGAGCCTATCTCGTCTAAGACCACCACGCTTCCGGCTGGAATATCGGTGAGATACCGCACACCGAGAGTGTCTAAGCGCTCAGGGTGCTTTTCCGTGCCGGTGTCGCTTATCGCCATGATAACCGCCGCATCCTCGACACGCTCGGGCGGATTTGCGATGTCATACAGATACACATTGCTCACGCCGTCTACCTCCGGCATTCGCACGGTTATATATCCTCTCGGGGCGGCGCTCATATCAGCAAGCAGGCGCTGTATCAGCGTCGTTTTGCCGGAATTAATATCACCGCACAGCAAAATTTTCATAATCTTCCGCTCCTGTGTCAACGGCACTTGATTATGTGCCGAAAATGTTATAAAATAAACGCAAATAATTATAAAGGCAAGTCTTCAACTTGTCAATTTGACGCTGAAAGGAATTTTACCATGGCAGAGAAGATAAACATCGCCGACCTGAAGATTGCATACTTTGGGGATAAGACCGTCAAGCACTATATAGAGACCATCGCCGACGCAGACAGCACGCTCCGCCTCGGCAGCATCGCCGCCGTCACAGCCGGCGAAGCTGCGGCAATGGCGCTCAGAGCCATAAGGCTCACCGGTACCGAGGATGAAGCGCTCAAGAAGGCCGAGACCGACTGTGAGACGCTGCGTGACTACTTTGTCAAGATAATCGATGAGGATACCAAGGCCAGAAAGCCCCTTGAAAAGCGCTTGGCCGCAGGCGCTTCCGAGAAGGAGATTGAAAGCGGCTACCTGACCGCCTGCATCATGATAGACGAGCTCATGTATTCCTCCATTCAGATGATGGAGCTGCTCGACAGGGTCGCAGATAAGATCGCGCCTACCGCCGCGGTTTACGCAGCCGCCGCCGTGCGCTACGCAAGGACGGCCATGGACTCCGTGCGTCTTGTACACGCAGTTTACGGCGCCCGCATCGTCGATGAGGTCAGCTCGCACACCGTGACCCGTGAGCCGGAGATCGCCATGGACGGCAACGCTGAATTCGCCGACACGCTCATGAAAAAGTTCGAGAGCGTCATAAAATAACGCAATACATCGCCAAGGTGCAGATTTTTCTGCACCTTTTTTACTTGTCCTCTTGACTGCCGAACGATAGGTAGCTATAATAAAGACGGCCATAAGGAGGTTTGACATGGAGAAGCAGAAGACTAAACAGAGAATTCTCGATGCGGCGCTTGAGCTTTTCTCGACGCAGGGCTTCGAGGCGACGAGCATTGCGCAGATAGCCGATGCCGTCGGTGTTCGCAAGGCCTCGCTGTACAGTCATTTTGAAAGCAAACAGGACATTTTAGACCGCCTGATCGAGAGCATAATGGAGGACTACGCAAAGCACTCGGTGCGCTCGCCTGCCGACCGCATAGGCGACGAGCTCGACTCGGACGGCGTCGTGCGGCTCGTAACAGAGCAGATACGCTACATCGTACACGATGAGCATGTCAGCCGTGCCCGCAAGATGCTCACCATTGAGCAATACCGCAATCCGCAGCTTGCCGAGCTAAAAACAAAGCAAAGCTATACGGATGTGCTTGCCTTTGCCGAGGCGCTCATGGAACGGCTTGTTTCCGAGGGCAAGCTCAAGCCGCTCGATACGCAGATGATGGCGGCGCAGTTTGCGTTTCCGATATCGGTGTGGATGTCGCTTTGCGACCGTGAGCCGGAGCGTGAGGACGAGGCGTTTGGCCTCATAGATCGACACATCCGGCAGTTTTTCGAGGCCTTTAAGGCTGATGAGTAAGTATCATGCCTTGCGGCTATGATAACGCTCACAAGCTGCTCAAATGATGGCTTTACCGGCGCTTTTACAAAGACAGCCACCGGCTCGGTGTGCATTAAAAAAGGAGAACAGAAATGACAAACGAACTGATCGGCTGCTGCGGACTGAACTGCGAAAAGTGCGATGCAAGACTTGCGACATTAAATAACGATGACGAGCTGCGGCGCAAGACCGCCGAGCTTTGGAGCAAGCTAAACAGCGCCGATATAACACCGGAGATGATAAACTGCACCGGCTGCCGCCCTGACGGCGTGAAAACTCCGTTTTGCGGCTTCATCTGCCCTATCCGCAAGTGCGTAAACGCCAAGGGACTTGCCACCTGCGCCGACTGCAAGGATATGTACGAGTGCGCAACTCTCGGCACGATAAGGGAAAACAACCCCGATGTAATGAAGAATCTGACCGAGCAATAAAATGGGCGGTAAAGCTCATTGAACAAGATATGCTGCCGCATGAAAAATTCTTATCTTCAAAGCGGCAGAAGCATCGGACATAAAAAACCCCCGAATTTTCGGAGGTTTTTTGCTTACCCGACTAAATGATCCACTGCGAGCATGAGACAAAAGCCGCAGAGCATGGCGTAGGTCGCAAGGCGGCCGCTGCCGCGCACATGAGTCTGCGGCACCATGTCGTCGATTATCACATACAGCATCGTGCCCGCCGCAAAGGCCAGTGCAAACGGCAGCAGCGCAGTTGACAAGGTGACGGCAAAGTAGCCGAAGAACACGCCGACGACCTCGACAAAGCCGCTTATGAATGCAATGACGGCGGCTCGGCGCTTGCCGGTACCCGCCTTCAGAAGCGGCGGGATTATTATCATTGCCTCCGGCACATTCTGAAACGCAATGCCCGAGCAAACGGTCACGGCGTCGCTCACATCGCCGGTGCCGAAGCTCACGCCCGCAGCAATGCCCTCGGGAAAATGGTGGATGGCGATAGCCATGACGAACAGCAGCGTCCTGTCACGGCTGTCTCGGTCACCGCTTTTCATGCCGATTTTTTCCGTAAGGCGTGGGCCTGCGTGATTTATCAGCGTCAGAAATCCCGCACCGCAGAATATGCCGAGGGCGGGCAGCCACGCCGCCTTGCCGCCGGAAAACTCCATTGACGGCATAACAAGCCCCAGCACGGCTGCGCACAGCATTATGCCCGCCGCCGCACCCGACACCGCATCCTCGACCCTTGGCGGTATATTTTCGAAAAGAAAGCCGATCACCGCTCCGACGAAGCTGCACAGCGCAATGCCTCCGGCGGTTATAAGTACATAAGTCAAAATAATTCCCCCATCGATGCTACTGTCATCTTATGCATCGTGGGGGAACTTTGTCAGTCCTAAATTTTTACGGATATTTCGCCGGAGTGCAGCGTTCTTGTCTCGCCGTCCACGGTCTCGACGACAAGGCCGAAGTCGGGGGTAATGTCCTTTGCCAGTGCGTCATAGTCGCCGTCAGAGGAAATTACAGTGACGACTCTGCCAAGCATGGTGCAGCGGGACTTGTACTCACTCAGGTATGCGCTTTTATCCTCGCACCATGCGGCATACATACCGTCAAGCTCGGTAAGTATCGCCGAGATGAGCTTGCCTCGCTCGATGATGAGGCCGGTCTGCGAATAGATAGAGCCCGCCGTGTGCCGCAGCTCCTCGGGAAAGTCCTCGGGGCGGGTGATGACATTGAGCCCTATGCCGATGACTGCGTAGTCGAGCTTATCGCCGCTGACGGCGCTCTCACAAAGGATGCCGCAGATCTTTTTGCCCTTGAGATACAGGTCGTTGACCCACTTTATTTCGGGCTTCACACCACTGACGGTCTCTATCGCCATGCACACGGCGGCGGCGGTGTTCGCCGTCAGGCTCTGGGCGCAGGAGGCGGCGCAGTCCGGACGCAGCAGCAGCGACATGTAAATGCCCAAGCCCTGCGCCGAGGCAAAGCTCCTGCCCATGCGGCCCCGACCGGCGGTCTGCGCATTTGCAATAACCACCGTGCCCTCGCTCGCACCCTCGGCGGCGAGCTTTTTGAGATAGGTATTTGTCGAGTCAAGCGTCTCAAACGCATTAAGCTTTATCTGCAACTTTTTCATTTGCCTTACCTGCTTTTCTGACATTTATATAGTGCTCTATCATGAGGACGATGAACACGCTGCTGCAATAGCCGAATATCGGGTATACCACGCCGATGAGGTCGCCGAAGCCCACAAGGCTGCCGCATACGGTGGCGGCGGCGCAGGCAACCGTGAACAGTGTTTTATGGCTTTTTATGCGTTCGGACTTGCGGAAAATGATGCTCGTGAAGCCGACGAGATTAGAAAGCGCCGTGCCGAACATCGCAAGCAGGAGCAGCACGCCGTAGACTATGCCGACCGCCTTGCCCTTCGACTGCGCAAGGGCGAGCATGGGAAGCTCGGCATCCGACAGCGACGGTCGGGCGCTTATCGACAGCAGCACGCTTCCTGCAATTGCGAGCAGAACCGCAGCACCGACGGCTATGCCGCAGACGGCGGTTTTTTTGCTTTTCATGAATTCACCGAGCGGCGATATCATGGCGATATTTCCAAAGGTATTATAGCAGGCAAACGACAGCGCCGCAACCACCCACGAGCCCATTAGCGGATTTGAACCCGCCGCCGCAGGCTGCGCAAACTGCACGCCGTTTTGCGAAACGCTGATGATGCCGAAAACGAGCGTCACGACGGCGAGAACGGGAACCGTTGCCGAGAACGCCGCAACCATACCGCCGAGACCGGCGAGCGACACGAACGCCACCAGCGCCGCCAGAGCGGCCGAGCCGAGCGCCGTCGGGATACCGAAAAGCTGATTTAACAATGCGCCCGCACCGGCGGACATGATGGTGCACACGCCGAACAGAAACAGCAGCTCAAGCACCGTCACGGCGGCGCGCAGTATGGGAATGTTCCATCTCACGACCAACTTATCGATATCGGCTATGCCGCTTATTCTGTTGAGGTCGAGCATCAGAACACCAACACCGAAAAGCATCGCCATGGCAATGGCAAGGCCGACGGCGCCATTTAAGCCGAACGAGCCGAAAAACTGCCACAGCTCCTGCCCGGACACATAGCCTGCGCCGAGAAAGCAGCCGGCAAACGCAAGCCCTAAATTCAATGCACCGATCTTTTTCATCCGATCCCCTCCCTGTATAAGCACCATATTATCTTACCTTGAAAGCCGAAAATGTCAATAGACAAAAGCCACTGAGTCATCGGCAGGCGATTTACATAACATGTTGAAAACCGTGTTGAAACTGTTCAAAACCCTTGATAACAGACATTATGCAGTGCAGCATCGGTTACATAATAATGTCGAAACCGTACGAACAATGTCGGATGCACAAAACCGACACCGATAAAATGAACTGAACCAGTAAAAACGGACAATAGACAAAACACCCCCTATGTAGGAAAA
>ENA-ORNQ01000037-ORNQ01000037.1-human-gut-metagenome-genome-assembly--contig:-NODE-37-length-138025-cov-15.695035_pt1 | contig 138025 bp, 119 predicted proteins | sample MGYA00242116_ERZ509024 | MGnify/ENA primary metagenome ERZ509024 (study PRJEB26280, sample SAMEA2338697) | human gut metagenome | biome: human gut; feature: human-associated habitat; material...
CTCGGCTAACAGAGAGATGCGCCCACAAGGGGCGCGAATTGCTTGCAAATCCTTATGTTAGTAACATTGTGCCGTGGCATGTCCGCTTTCAGCAGCAATTGCAAATGCAACGCCTGATGGGCGGACATGCCACGGCATGTCCCTACACGTTTACGATTCATATTACATAACCAACCAAAGATTGACCAGTAGTAGCGACCCTACAGCTGTTTTCCATTATGATTCTGCCATACTCTGCTAAGTGTAAGTATGTAACAACGGGCTGCTGCCAGAGTCGGCAGCAGCCCGTTGTTTGTTTAGTGTGTGTTGCTATAGGACTATGGAAGTCAGGTCAGAGGCGGACATTGATTGTGCGGGCATCTGATGGGTTCCATTTGCCGCTTATGGTCAGTGTCTTTGTCTGTTTGTCATAGGTATAGTCGCGTTTGCTGAGACGCTTTCCATCTATGGTGACTGATTTTGGTGCTTTGGCAATGTTATTGATGAGCAGTCTGATGTCCTTTTCAGATGGAGTCAACGGGGAAGTTGCGTCCTTGCTGAGGGTAATCTCCAAGTCGGATTTGGTCATGGAGTCGGTGAATGTCAACAGAGCATATTTACCCTTTTCGACCGTGGAGGTAGATGTGCGGTCATCTTCAAATAGAGTGTATGACCCGTTGCAACCTTCTACCGGATATACATTGAGAGTATATACGTTATCCTTGTAGTTACCGGTGTTTTCCATGTCATAGTCGGCTGTCGGGATTATAGCGCCTCCACGCACGAACATAGGTAATACTTCCAGAGGTGCATTGTATGTGACAGTGGTGCCTCCGGCATATGTCTTGGATGGATTTGCATAATCGACCCATGTGCCAGCAGGGAAGGTGACAGAGCGCGATGTGGCACCCTGTGTCATCACAGGAGCGATGAGCACATCCTTACCCCAGAGATATTCATCGTCGATGTTGTCATACTTGGTTTCGCCTGGTTCGTAGAAGCCGATAGAACGAACAAGCGGAGTGCCGTATGCGTGGTTTTCATATGCCAATGTGTAGTTGTATGGGAGCCAGCGGTATCTCTCCTTGATGAGAGGGAGGATGATGTGCTGCTGGTCAGGATAGCGGTAAGGCTCGGCTGTGCCTTGTGCATGAGTACGGAGGATAGGGGAGAATGTGCCGAGCTGAAGCCAGCGTACATAGAGTTCAGGGTCGTAGGGTACTTTTTCGTCGAGGGCGAATCCGCCTACATCGTGGCTCATATAGCCAAGCCCGCTCAGTCCTGAGCCAAGCATGATGGTTACCTGAGGCTGCAGACCGCCCCATGAGCGGGATACATCGGTGGACCATGGGTAGACGCTGTAGCGTTGCAGACCTGTGGTACCGCCGCGCATCATCGTCATCAGGCGTGTGTTGGGAAATTCTTCTTTGAAGAGGTCATATATGATCTCAGACCAGTCGTTGCCATACTGGTTGTGGTACTGGCGAGCAGTCAGTCCGTTGTGGTGGATGCCTGTTTCGGGGTGTACTTCCGGTTCGCCGAGGTCTCCCCACCAGCCGCCTACGCCTTCGAGTGTCAGCTCCTTGTAACGGTTGGCGAGCCACTTGCGAGTGTCGGGATTGCTGACATCCCACATGCCGCCTTCGCCTACCCATATCTGCACTTCCTGTGGTCCACGGAGCGAGTCAGTGGCATCTTTGACGAAGAGACCTTTTTCTACTCCCATATTGTAGTTGTCGATACCGCGGCTGTTGCGGAGCACATAGGGCTGGGAGATGATGATTGTATTGACCCCCTTGGCTTTGAGGTCGGCAAGCATCTGTTTGTGGGTGGGCCATTGGTCGGCATCCCATGCCAGGCGTCCCATGTCCTGTTCCTTACCGTACCAATAAAGGTCAAGCACGATGCCGTCGACAGGATATTTGTTCATTTTCAGCGTGTCAATGACACCGCGTGTCTCGGCTTCGGTTTTGTAGCCGTACTTGGAAGTCGTGTATCCCATAGCCCAGAACGGAGGCATATCCTGACGGCCTGTCAGCTGGCTGACTGCCTGCGTCAGTCCCTTCATCGTGCCGTCGCCATAGATGTAATAGTAGCTTATGGGCGCAGGGCTTTCTGAGATGTATTTGATGGGATTGCCGAGGATGATCTGAGATGCTGCATAGTCATCAAAGAGCAGTGCGTATCCATTTGATGACAGGAACAACGGCATGGTTATGTTCATCTGGCTGATGCGGCTTTCGCCCTTTACGTAGCCGTAGTTCTGCTTGTTGTACATGGTGAGGGTGTCACCGGCGAGATTGATTTTGTGGCCTCGTTCGCCGCCTCCGTAAAATGAACCTGTACCGTCGGTGGTCAGCATCAGTTCGCGTTTGCCGTCAGCAAGTGTGCGCTCACCGGTGTCACTTATCCCTCTGCCAGGACCGGCAGATATGCTGACAGCTCCGGTCTTGGTGTTGAGTATGGCTTTGACACCGTTGGAGGTAGTGAGGGTGGTGGTTGACTCGCCATGATTGATTGAACCGTCAAAGCGTGTCACGGTGGCTACAGTGGCACGAGATTGCGGCACTGTCTCTCCCGATGACAGGTTGGATACTTTGATTACATTGGGGTTTATCGCTGTCACTATGACAGTGCTACCATCGGGCAGCGAAGCTTTGATTTGCCCGGCATCATCAGCAGCCGCTGTGATGGTGAGGGCTGATATTGCCGCCGAGGTGCATAGTAGCATTCGTGAGGCAATTCGCGTTTGTAATGACATTGTGTTATATGGATTTTATATGATTATTCGTTGAGACCGCGGGCGTTGATCAGGGCAGAGACATCGGGCTTGTGGCCGCGGAAGTCCACGTAGAGCTTCATTGGGTCTTCGCTGCCTCCCATTTCAAGCATGTGCTTGAAGCGGGCGGCTGCTTCGGGATTGAATACTCCTTCTTCCTTAAACAGGTCGTAGCCGTCGCATTCGAGAACAGCTGCCCACAGGTAGGTATAGTAACCGGAGGCATAACCCTCATCACCGAATATATGCTTGAAATAAGGACTGCGGTAGCGGAAGGTCAGTTCTGCCGGCATGCCTATTTCATTGGCTACTTTTGTTTCAAAAGCCTTGATGTCGGTATTCTGGTCAGGTATGAGTTCGCCCCAGTAGAGGTCAAGCAGAGCGGCTCCGACAAGTTCGGTCATGATGAATCCCTGATTATGGTGTGATGCGGCTTTGAGTTTTGTCACCAGAGAATCGGGAATGACTTCACCTGTCTTGTAGTGGCGTGCATACTCTTTGAGCAGTTCCGGTTCAAACGCCCAGTGTTCATGGATCTGCGACGGCATTTCCACGAAATCACGGTCAACGGAGGTGCCCATCTGAGAGGGGATGGTGGCGCGTGTCAACATACCGTGGAGTGCATGTCCGAATTCATGGAACATGGTCTCCACATTGTCGATGGTCATCAATGCCGGGGCATCAGCAGTAGGACGTGACAGGTTGCCGACATTGTAGATGACAGGACGGGTCTCCTTGCCATCGGGGGTCACTTCGCCCGGTTCAAGGGCATCCATCCATGCTCCCTGACGCTTGGTGTCGCGGGGGAAGTAGTCAGTCATGAACACGGCGAGATGCTTGCCGTCGGCATCCTTGACTTCATATACATTAACCTCCGGATGGTATTTTGGAGCAGAATCCATAGGTGTGAATGTGATGCCATAGAGCTTGTTAGCCATCGTGAAGATGCCTTTGCGTACGCTGTCTACTGCAAAATATTCCTTGATGACATTCTCGTCAAGACCGTACTTGCGCACACGGTCTTTTTCAGCATAGTAGTAATAGTCCCAGGGTTCGATCTTGATACCCTTGTTCTCTTCATCGGCTATCTTCTGCATGTCTGCTACCTCGCGTTTTACTTTGGCTACGGCAGGCTTCCATATCTGCATCAGCAATTCTTTTGCTGCGGCAGGTGTCTTTGCCATGTAGGGGGCTGTGGCGAGCGAAGCGTAGTCGGGGAAACCGAGAAGTTGTGCTTTCTTGGTGCGCAGTGTGACGATATCCTTGATGACGGGGTTGTTGTCGTTTTCGCCCTGAGATGCCAATGAGGTGTATCCTTCCCACATCTGCTTACGCAGGTCGCGGTCATCAGCAAATTGCAGCACCGGCAGTCGGGAAGGTGCATGCAGTGTGAATACCCACTTGTCTTTCATGCCCCGCTTCTCAGCCTCCTCTTTGGCTGTCGCCTTGACATTGTCAGGAAGGCCCGAGAGTCTTGACTCATCATCTACAGTGATGGTGAAGGCATTGGTGGCAGTGAGGAGGTTCTTGTTAAACTTGAGGTAGAGGTTTGACAGCTGAGTGTTTATGTCAGACAGCTCTTTCTTCTGGTCAGCATTGAGCAATGCGCCGTTGAGGGTGAAGTTCTTGTAGTGTTCTTCAAGTGCTCTTTTCTGGGCTACTGTCAGATTGAGGCTGTCACGCTGCTGATAAAGTGTGTTGATGCGCTGAAACAGGCTGTCGTTCATCATTATTTCATCGCTGAATGACGAGTACATGGGCATGATTTCAGCAGCGGCGTCCTGCATTTCGGGGGTGTTCATGCACTCGTTGAGCGCGAAAAACACGTGGGCTACACGGGTAAGGAATTTGCCGCTGTATTCAAGGGGGACGATTGTATTGTCATAGGTCGGAGCGTCGGGGTTACTGGTGATGTCGACTATTTCCTGACTCTGCTGTTTCATGCCTTCCTCAAAAGCAGGCTTATAATGCTCGACTTTTATATCCTCAAATGGCGGTATGCCATAAGGTGTGTCCCATTGGGCGAAGAACGGGTTGTCATTTTCATCGGCAGCCTTGGATTTGCTGCAACCTGTCGAGCCGTAGCCTACTATGGCGGCGGCAAAGGTCAATGTGGCAAGATTCCTGATAGTCATATGTGAAAAATTGGTATTGTGATGATATTAAATTACATTTATTCTGCAAGTTAGCTATAATTTTTGGAATCCCCACGTCTCTTTACTCCAAAAAAGTGGCAATCATGGGATAATGGTCACTCAGATTGACTTTAGGAATCTCGAGACTCAGAGGTTTAAGAGTCCCGCGATAGAGCATATGATCTATGCGGAAGTAAAGGCGGTCAGCGTGGTAGGTGAAACCTGGACCCAGGGCGAGAGAGGGATATACTTCTTTGAAACCTGCCTCTTTCAGGCAGCGTATGGAGTAGGATAGGGGCACATCGTTGAAGTCTCCGGCGATGATGATATTGCCGCCTATGCTGTCGGCAACCTCTCTGAGTTGGTTGACTTGTATAGAGCGTGAACGATAGGCTTCGTTTAGCTTGTGTAGCGCGCTGTTTTTCATGTCCTTGATATCAGCTTTGCCGGCTTTGCCACGTGTGATGTCCTGATAGCTGGCTTTGTCGGAGTCGGTCAAGCCGATGCTTTCCATATGGCAATCAAACAGAGTAATCGGACCTTGTGGCAAATCTATGGAATAGGCGGCATAAGGCAGATACTTGTTGACAAATGGTTTGGGTATATTGATACGTTTGATGGGATATTTCGACAGTACCATCAGAGCTCCATCGGTAGCTTTGCCGATATAAGGATACATCTGATGGATGGTGTCAATCTGTGCCGTGACGTTGCTGTTTTGCTCGACTTTAGGAAAATAGATGATTTCTTGAAGCGATACGATGTCAGCATCGGTGTGGATGATAAAGCTGAGTATGCGGTTGTCGGCATCGTGGCTGTGGGATTTCTCATAATCCCACATGTTCATGACATTGAATGTCAACAGTTTGAACGCTTTATACTCATGCTGTTCGAGCACCGGATCTTTGATCAGATTAATAGGGCAAATGTTCCATACAGATGGTGCACAGATACACAGTGTGGCTACGGCAATGTATGCTGATTTTGACCTGCACAGACCGAGTATCACGCCAAGCACTACGACTATTATGACCAGTGCGGGAAATGCCATGACGGCGAGCGGAGCGGTCTTTCCTGCAAAGGATAGGGACGGCTGTATATATCCCCCATATGCACTGTAGATAGTCAGGAGGCACAACATGCCCATAACAATCCACATGGCAAGTCGTAGCCAGGAGGAGATGATCGTTTTGCTTCTATTGGCGTGGCGTGGTGTCATAGGGGCGCGTGGCTTTAATGGCTGCTATTTGCTGGATTTCATTTTAAATCTCACAAGCAGAGGATAATGGTCAGAGCTGGGGATATTAGGTGACGTGCTGCGGTAGGCTCCGATGTTGCCGCGATAGAATACATGATCTATACGGAAATAAAATCTGTTGTCATGAAAGGTGATGCGCGGACCGAGCGATGTGGTCGCAAAAGCATCGTGCATGTCATCGCCCTGCACCTGACGTGAAGCGAAACTCAGGGGTACATCATTGAAGTCTCCACATACTATGACGTTGCCCGGTATTGAATCCAATACCGAGCGGATGAATTCTGCCTGTTTTGCCCTTACGATAAACGCGTCTGTCAGTTTGTCAAGTATTTTGGAACCAGCCGTGTCTATGGTCTTGAAGTCGATATCTCCGTCAGTGACTTCATGGTAGATATTGCGGTCAGACACATCAAGCCCTATGGATTGCAGATGGCAATTGATGATGGTAATGGAGTCATCGTAGAGATATACCCTGGCAGCCTTGTAGTGGGGATAGGGCATATCGGGGCGGTCACCTATATATATTTCTTTGATTGGGTATTTGGAATACATCGCGATGCCTCCGTCATGCCAGTGCATCTGATAGGGGTATCTCAAATCCCTGAGATTGCGTTGGCTCATGGTGATGTTGAGGGTGTTGATATAGGCGGCACGCAGGGTTTCCTGTAGGCATACGATGTCAGGATTCGAGTCAAGTATATACTGGACGGTGCGATTGGGGACACCTTCTTTAAATGGACCCTCGAAGTCAAAAAAGCTCATTACGTTGTAGGTCAGCAACGAGAAAGTCTTTTCGCCCTTGGAGCGATCCACCAGGTATGGAGTGACGTGAAGCGGCACGAGCTTGATGGCTGATGGGATTATCAGCAGCAGTGTCACAAACAGCATGCGGGCACCTCTGATCCAGAATATGATACATATTATCAGGACGGCAAACAGCAAGTATAATAATGAAGGGAATGCCATGACTGCCAGAGGTGCCACTGTACCGAAGAATGTATGGGCGGGAGCGATATATCCTGCATAGGCTGCAAAGATGGTCAGCAAGCAGAATATGGCAGTCATAACCACAAGACATCTCTGTCCTGTCGAGTCAGGCCATATGTCCTTGACGGAGGATATGAGAAACGGTTTTATGTGAGGGCGTAAGTCCACAGGGGCAGTGTTGGTTACTTGTTGCTTTTCATGCTGTCGGCTATCAGCTCTCTCTCGTCAGCAGTCAGGCTTGAATAGCCGGAATTCTGTAACTTGGTGAGAGCGTGTCGTAGCAATGCCGTATTTTTGCCAGGGATTGATTTCGGATGCAGAGGATGGTCATCGCGGTTATGCCGTATAAGCCATGGTATGCCTATAAGCATTGAGCATGCAGCTGCGATGATATTGAGTACTACCGATACCTTCTGGATGCGTTTCTTAGAAAAAGTCGCCATGTACAATGCCCTTCTTTTTCCAGTAGTATATCATAAGGAATCCGAAAATCATGCCTCCGAGGTGGGCGAAGTGTGCTATGCCGTCATTGCCACCGACTCCGAGCAGTATCTCTATGACACCGTATCCTATCACCATATATTTGGCTTTGATAGGCACAGGGATGAACATCAGGAATAGCGGACGGTTGGGGAACAGCATGCCGAAGGCGAGGAGGATGCCGTAGATGGCACCTGATGCGCCTATAGTGACCATGTGGTTAAGATAGAAACTCTGCCATTGCGACAGCTCTCCGGCGGCATAAGCTGACTTGACTGCCTCTACCGGATAGCCGGTGGAGCTGCTGACCCAGTCAAAAAACGGACCTTCCCATGTCAGCCCCCATACGAGTTCCTGAAACAGTCCCGCTCCGATGCCCACTGTTATGTAGAAAAACAGATATCTCTGAGATCCAAGCACACGCTCGAGGGTGATGCCGAACATCCACAGGGTGAACATGTTGAAAAACAGATGGGCAAACGTGTCCGTACTGTGCATGAACATGTAGGTCAGCAACTGCACGGGATTGAAGTCCGGGGCTGAAAAGTAATGTAACCCTCCATATGCGATGGCATCAAATCCAAGTTTTGACGGCACAATGAGCATCGCCAGCCAGATGATGAAATTGATGATCAGGAGATTTTTGGTTACAGGGGGTATGTTGCTCAGGAATGAACTTCGACCGTTATTTAGCATCTTGTAATAGGCTGTTTATGTGGTTTGGAGTACAAAGATATGTTATTTTCTGCTTGTAATGGAGTTAATTAACCAATCTTAGCAGTCACAGGTGTCGGCAGGTAACAATCGGGATAGTGCTCGATGCGCAGGACACCTGACACAGGATTACCGATGACGGTGATTATGTCAATCTGAGGGTTGAGATGCAGGTCGTGGGCGTTGAGATAATCATTTGCTGCTCTGCACATACGCTTCATCTTGCGGTCATCAATGGCATAGACAGGGTCTATCTCATCAGAGCTGCGAGTCTTGACCTCGATGAAGCATATCGTATCTGCTTTACATGCGATTATGTCTATCTCTATACGATGGATCTTGCAGTTGCGCTCCATAAGAGCGTATCCTTGTGTGACGAGATAATCGCATGCCGCCTGTTCGCCCCATCTGCCTACTTCATTGTGAAATGCCATTTTAGTTGGTGTGGAATTTATCTATAAGGGTCTGGACTGCTTCGTTAAAGTCGCTGTCAGGCATGTAATAAGGGAGCCAGTGGATATGGAATCCACGCCGTTCCATGCCTCTGAACCATGTCATCTGCCGCTTCGCAAACTGGTGTATGGCTGTTTCCAGCCCTGAATACATCTCCTGATATGTGAGTTTGCCGGTCAGATACAGTGTCAGGAATTTGTATTCAAGTCCGTAATAGATAAGGTCATCGGCTGGTATGCCGCTTTTAAGCAGAGAGTCCACTTCATCAATCATGCCCTCTCTGAGACGTGCGTCAAGTCGGTCGGAAATCCTGCGGCGGCGGTTGTCACGGTCAATGTCGACACCCACTATCAGCGCATTGTTTATCGGATGGGGGACGGTGAGTATAGCCTGCTGGGGATGTTGCTGGTAATAAGTCGCAATCTCTATGGCGCGTATCGCCCTCTGGCATGTGTCGACATCGGTCACATTATGCAATGTCTTCATCTGTGACAATTGTGCGGTCAGTTCTTCAAGAGATTTGCCAGCCAAGGCATCCCGAAGACCCCTGTTTTCAGGCACTTCCGGCAATCTTATACCTTTGAGAATACTTTCGATATAAAGTCCTGTGCCCCCGCAAATTATAGGCAGGTGTCCGTTGCCCTTGACAGTGGCAATGGCTTTGTCTGCATCCCGAAGATACTCGTACAGATTATACTTATAACCGGCAGGGCATATGTCAATCATATGATAGGGGACGGAGCCGTATTCATGCAGATCCTTACCTGTGCCTATATCCATGTTGCGGTATATCTGGCGTGAATCGGCGCTTATGATTTCGCCGTCAAGCTGCTTTGCAAGACTCACGGCACGGTATGTCTTGCCCGATGCGGTAGGTCCGGTGACAACAAGGAGTTGCAGGATGTTGTCTGATGCCATTTTGGTCAGTATTAATCAGATTTTTCGCCCGAATAAGATCCGTTTTACCAACCTTCTGAGCTTAAAGAAGCGCACATCTTCATTGTTGGCAGCTATGAACAGCCAGCGGTTGTCATTGAAATCCACATTCCAGTCAGGGAGCTGCTGTAAGTGGAAAGTAGGGCGGTAATTTTTGATTTTGTATAGTCGTCTTCCTTTTTCGTCATATGTTTTCCATGTCATGACGGTGGTGTATATCCTGACTATCTCGGCTCTGAGCAGCGGAGCAAGTTTGCGTGCGTTGATCATTTGCTTGAGCTGGTAAAAAGTGTACCACTCCCCGTCGGGGTGGAGGGAATAGTCGATGTCGTCTTTGTTGGCTATGGTGGCGATGTAGTGCCGGATTGTGCCGTCAAGGTTGCCTGACTCGGATGTGTATATGTACTTGATGGTTGCGTCCTGGGCTTGTGCGAGGTTGCAGAAATAGTCTTTGACTAACTCGATGGGTATATCCTTGCAGTAGTGTATGGTCAGCGTATAGGGCGTGTCAAGGCGTGGTGATGACTGTTCAGGGTCATCAGGACCAAGAAATATGGAATTGTCATATACGACCAGAAAACGAAGCTGGGTGATAGACCCTCGGGCACGTGCGGCTCCGATTGCTTCTTTGCTGTAGTAGGCAAGAAGTCCGGAATAGCGGAGTGCTGTGTAGATAAGGGTCAGGACGTAGAAACCGACGGGAATGACAACAAGGAAAAAAGTATCGGGGCGGTTAAAATTTACATTAATATAGCATGTCAGGTAGTAACCCCAATCAAATAGGGTTATCAGTCCTGTCAGCCACGCCAGCAATTCTGACTGGCGGTTTCCTTCCTGCTTGTATATCGCACCGATGAATCCGCGTTCGGCTGCACTGCCGTATCGTATTATGCAATTCTGACAAAATGACTGCCTGGATTTTCTGAGGGATGCGATTGTCGCGAAGAAACAAGCCGCGGGGGAGATGATGAGCGTGGGAATAAATGGAATCTCACGATTAAGAGTGTCTGCCTCATAGAGAGCATGTATGGCTCCAGTTGAGAATGCTATATTGATTATAAGCATGATTACCCCGGAACATATGAGGGCGCGGGCACAGATGTTCATGATCAGATAACATCGTGGTGCTGCTTCTGCTGATGATCGTATGTAGTAATACAGACCGATTACTTCCATAAAAATAACCATCGGCAACCATTTCAATGGCATAAAATACCCCAGAAGTATGGGCAGCGCAAGGGCACATGTAGCGAGTGCCCAATGCAGCCACAGGGTGATTATGCCCATGTCCAAGTTGCGTTTTCTCTTGCTTATCTCTATCATGACAGGTTGGTGGTAGTGCAGGCTTTAATAAGTGGATTACATGTTGGAGTCAAAGAAATCAAGCATGCGGCTATATACGACTTCCCGCAGTTCGCAGCCGTTGATAGAATGGTTCTGATTAGGGAAAATCAGTATCTGAGGATACTTCCCACGCATCTGCATGCGTGATATGAACTCCAGACTGTTGGCAGGGTGTACATTGTCATCAAGAGTGCCCCACATCATGAGAAGATTACCATTTAGATTGTCTATGCGGTTGAGAGGGGCTGATGTGTCGTATCCGGTCTCGTTTTGTTGGGGAGTACGCATATATCGTTCGGTATATGCCGTGTCATAGTATCTCCAGTCAGTGACCGGTGCCACGGCTACAGTGGCTTTGAAGGGTGACTGCGGGGCGGTGGCGCACATGAGTGCTTCATAACCGCCATAGCTCCATCCGTATATGCCTATGCGGTCTGCATCTATATAGTCTGTGTTGGACAGTGATTTTGCGGCTGCAATCAGGTCTGAGGCTTCTGTGATGCCGAGTTTGCAGTACACCGCGTCCATGAATGCTCTGCCGCGTCCTCCGGTGCCACGCGGGTCTATGGTGGCTATGACGTATCCTCGTGATGCGAAGTAGCGGGTCCAGTCCGCTGTCCAGCGGTCAAGGACTTCCTGAGAGCCAGGACCACTGTACTGGTTGATAATCAGGGGATATTTTTTGCCAGAAACCATATCTGACGGTCGGACTATGAGGGCATTGAGTGTGATGCCGTTGACATCGATGGTGGCGATTTCCTGACGAGGAAGCGACGAGTATCTCTGAGCGTATGATGAGTTATCGCCGAATGTCTTGATTTCCTTGCCTTTTGATGATTTGAGGACGTATGATGGTGCTTGTGACAGACTGCTGTAGTTCTCAAGATAATATTTGGCATCGGGAGAGAATACGGCTGACGCGCAGCCTTTGACCGGAGACATGTCTTTAATCTGACCTTTGCGGTCTATGGAGCTGAGGGTGCGGTTGACTGCACCATTACGGCATGACTGCATGTAATATGTCTGACTGTCAGAATCATATCCCAGCAAGGCTGTGACATCGTAGTCTCCAGATGTAATCTGCTTGATCAGTGCTCCTGAGTAGCTGTATTCGTAATAATGCCGGTAGCCTGAGCGTGACGAACTCAAGATAAACGACTGAGGCATTATGCGTAGTGCTTCGTAGGCATCAGGCTCTATCCAGGCATTTTGTGTCTGGTCTACGTAAATTGAACTGCTGAGAGTCGACTTGGGATTGACGGAATAGATTTCCATGCGATTCTGGTCACGGTTGAGGGTCACAGCGAGAATCTTATCAGCCTCAGGGGTTGAATAGATGCGCGGAATATATTCGTATGAGCCGTTGCCGAGGGCTATGGACTTGTTCTTGCGTGTCTCGATGTCATAACTATGCAGAGTCAGACGCGAGTTAGGCTGACCTGCAACGGGATACTTGTAACTGAGAGTACCGGGATAGAGGCTGTACTCCTTGCGCGGAGAGCATGCACCTTCGTATATGGGCAGATTGTATAGCGGCACATCTGTTTCGTTGTACTTAAGATAGCAGAGGGTTGAGTTGTCAGCCGTCCATATCATCGAGCATGTTTCGCCGAACTCTTCTTCGTAAGTCCAGTCGGGGACGCCGTTGATGATGCTGTTTTTAAGTCCGTCAGTGGTTACGGCTACCTCCGTGCCATAATCAAGTTTTTTGATGTATATATTATTGGAATCGACAAAAGCCACCATGCGTCCGTCAGGTGAAAAGACGGGTGACTGCTGACGCTCATGATTGTCTGACAGCTTTTTCAGAAGGCGGCTTCTGATTTCATAGAAGAAATATTTTCCTGACGAGCTGCGGCGGTAGATGGGGCGGCTGTCGGTTTTGACAAGTACCTTTGAGCCGTCAGGACTGATGGTGTAGGCTTCGATGCGTCCGATGGTGTTTTCGCGGGTATTATCGATATCCAATATGACGCCTGTTTCAGAGGCTGTCTTGCAGTCATACTTGATGATGCGTTTGCCGTCGGCACTAAGCATGGCATATGATTCACCATCAGGGAGAAACTGTATGTCAGGAGCTGAATAGGTAGGCAGATTGCCAGGATATACGCAATCAGACAGATCAATAGCGGATACCTCGGAGACAGAGGCGGCACATATCAGTGAGCCGGCTATCAGAGCGTATAGCCTATGGCGGGAATTTAGCTTCATATTAATATAACCTTTTGAGACGGCAGTCACGCCGCTTTGATGCTTAAATGTATTTGATGATATGATTGTTCAATATTCAGCAGGCAAAATTAAGAGTAACAATGAATCAGTATATTGCCTGACTGCGGTATTTGCGTGTATATCAGAACAATGATGGCTGCAAGTCATCGTCTATAGGAGACTTGCTCTTCGAACGGCGTATGCGTCGGTTGAGCATGGTTATTTCGTTTTGCAGACGTGAGTTTTCGTCATTGGCAGCATGCAGCGAGTTCTCAAGCTCTATGATGCGTCGCTCCAAGGCTTCTTTTTCGCGGCGGAAGTTGTTGTATGACGTGCGGAGTTGCCGTTTGTAGTTGTCAGTTACGATAGTATCGGGCAAAGTCTCCTTAGAAGAATCGGATGATTTGACGGCATGGAGCTTGACTTCTTCCACGACGCGTATCATCTGACGGCGCACATCGCTTTCTATGGCGTGGTAGAGATATTGCCGCTGGCTGTCGGTGTCGAGGCATTCTCTGACAAAATCCGGCATCGTACGGTTAAACAGTCTGATGACCGAGTCAAATATACATCCCGGGAGGGAAGCGTCCACAAGAGGCATCTCGGATTCAGACCGGTCATCATCGTCAGCCTTCATCGCAGAAGTGGATGCCTGTGTCGGGAGTAGTGCACGTTCGGCTGTTTCATCTGATGTCTTGGCAGCCTTGATAAACGGATTGTCAATTTCATCTTCTGTCTCGTCATCGGTGTTGTCAAATCCGAGAGCGCGCTTCACAAAGTATATCAGTGCCATTAGTTCTTCCTTGTTTTAATGATTTGTGATGGGTTTCAGCACCACGCCTTCGCCCTTCATACCGTTGATGCCTATGGGCAGCGCGGAGTCGAATCTGACGATGCGTATGTTATCGCTCTCATAGGCGGCTGGCATTGAATTGAGCAGGTCATAGTCTACAAAACCAGTCTCTCGGCGTGTGTCTATAGTAAAATATCCTACACCGAATGATGTGAGGTTTTGGAAGAAATGTGTGCCTTGACTCGGTTCTATGCGGTAGCCGGGTAGCGATGACTCTACTATCAGTTTCGCTCCGGCTATATGTGGCCATTTTACAGGTATGCCGAGGGCTGTGTCGCTTGACCCCCAGCGCCCTGGACCTATGAGTATATAGCCTTCGCCACGCTCTACCATTTCCTGATTGATTTTTGCGATTTCGCGGGCTATGAAGTCGTTGCGGCTTGATGAGAACTGTTCGGGGCGTATGTACACCACTGTGCGAACTCCCTCGACGTTGCCATGTCCGAGAGCGGTGTGGCTGCGCAGTAGCACATCTTCATCCTTGGCTGCCATCATGGAGTCATCTACAAGCTCTTTGCGGTCGACTATAGGGCGTATCTGTAGCCAAAACAGTTGTCCTTTGTGACGCTCCTTGGTGGATGCGTCAGGCTCCACTATTCCGGCAAACTCTATTTCTACCGGGCGTGCCATCTCCTGGCTGCCTTTGGTGAGCATGAAGTCGACGGCTTTGGCAAGGGGGAATACACCGTGTTTCAAAACGTTGTTGAATGTAACCACCTTGCGGCCAGTACCGGCATCGGTGTCACGCAGCATGGCATTGTTATGGTCATATGTGGAGACGAGGTATTTCAGTGCGCCTTTCTCGGCTATGTCCTGTACTTTTAGATTGAGGAGGTTGAAACCGTCGTCCACATTGAAGTCAGCGTCCACGTTCGCCATGTCAAGGGCGTTCATGCGGCGTTGGGTGTCGCGGAGAGCGAGGTCAAGCTCTGATGTCTGGAGTACCTTCTCGGGGTGAAGCGGCGAAAATCTCAGTCCGGCACCTCCGTCCACGATATATTTGCCCAAACCTACGGCTATCTCTGCTACGCCGTCCTCGGGCTTTTCGTCGTTGATGGGATAGTAGTTGAGCGACCGTCCGACACCTGAGAATGAAGGGAAATACATGCCGTCGACATCCTTTCCGATGACCTCCTGTATAATCACAGCCATCTTCTCCTGGTCGATGACATTGCTCGTGGCAGTCATGTAAGCCTTGCTGTCGGCGAAATATACCGAGGCGTATACTCCCTTGATGGCGCAGCTGAGCAGACGCAGCATCTCGTACTTGTCATGTACATGGGGTATCATGTAGGTGGAGTATATGCCTGCAAACGGCTGATAGTGAGAGTCTTCAAGCAGACTGGAGCTGCGGATGGCAAGGGGCTTGTCAATCACTTCAAACAGGGCGAAGAAGTCCTCAATAAGGTACTCGGGCAGACGCGCCTGCAGGAAGTGGTGCAGTATCTCGGCATCGGGTGCATCGCTCAGTGCGAGAGGGTAGAGGTTGTTGCTCGTCATGAACTCGTCAAACACATCGGTGCAGAGCACGACCGTGCGCGGGATGCTGATGGTTATGCCATCGAAATCGTCGCAGACCGGATTACGCTTTATTATCGAGTCGATGAACGCCAGACCGCGGCCTTTGCCTCCGAGAGAGCCTTGTCCGATACGGGCGAAATTGCTGTATTTGTCAAACCGTCCTTTTTTGAACACAGCTACCACACCGCGATTTTTCATCTTGCGGTATTTGACTATGAGGTCAAAAAAGAGTTGTTTGACTGCCGGGGCTTCGCTGAGATCCTGGAAACGGTGCTCTTTGATGATGTCGGCTATGGGGAAGAGGGCGCGACTGTAGAGCCAGCGGGATATGTCATTGTGGCGGGAGTGGTAAAATAGCGTTTCATCGGGTATCTTAAAGATATTGTACTGCATATCTTTAAGCGATGTGATGCGCATAATCTCCTCGCCTGTAGAGGGGTTGCGGAGTATGAAATCCCCGAAACCGAACGTTGTCATGATGGCATCGCCGAGGTCTACCGGGAATTTCTTGCTGTTTTTGTCAATGAACTGATGCCCGAGATTTTCTACGATGTCCTGGTTCTCGCTGTCGCTTGACTCAAGGATGACTGGAAGCATCGGATCGCGCTCCTTAAGGTACTCTGTCAGCCTGAGTCCGGCTTGAGTATCCTTGGTGCCGTCGCGCATGAAGGATATATCGCTGATGACTCCGAGCATGTTGTGACCATACTTGTCATAGAGTGCTACTGCCTCTTCATAGTTACGTGCCAGCATCACTTTGGGTCTGCCGCGCATGCGGAGCATCTGCTCATGCTCGTTGAGCGCTTCGGTGGCAAAGAGACGTGACTGCTTGAACAGGAATTTATATAGGTGTGGCAGTGCTGACGAATAGAATCTTACTGAGTCCTCGACGAGCATTATCATCTGTACGCCGACATTGTTAACATCGTTTTCGGCATTGGCTTTATCCTCCATCAGCTTGATGATGGCGAGGAGAAGATCTACGTTGCCGAGCCATGAAAACACATAGTCCACGCAGCTGAGATCCTCGTTGGCGAGACGGCGCGATACTTCTTTGCTGAATGGTGTAAGCACCACGATGGGAAGGTCGGGATACAGGGCTTTGATGGCTCGTGCGCCAGTAAATGTCTCGGATATGTCAACGCCCGGCATCGTGATTACCATGTCGAATTTGTTCTGGGAGAGTTTCTCCATGGCTTCCGCGTTGGAGCGGGCTTTTGTGACACGCGGAGGACTTGACAGGTTGAGCGAGACGTATTCGAAAAACAGCTGCTCCTCGACTCTGCCGTCATCTTCCATCATGAAAGCATCATATGGCGACGCTATCAGCAGCACATTGAATATGCGCCGCTGCATCAGGTCCTGAAAAGCTGTATCTTTAAGATATAATTGGTTTAATGTTTCTTCGTTCATGCTCCGTTTTCAGGTATCATTATAACCCTTGGGTAAAGGTTTCCACAAAGATACGCAAAAAACATCATGCTTTTTTAGTACCTTTGTCATAAATTTACGAAGTATAACCAAATTGATGGCAATTGCCGTCCGTAATACAAAACTTGACTATGTCTCGGGATTGTGATAACCTGAGATATGAATTATCCTGATTATCAACCAAAATCACACAGATGACTCTTAATTCAAACTTATTGCGCGATGCTTCGGCGACCCTGACACACAAGGTGTTCTACTCCACACGTCAGGCGTTGCGTCGTCATGCTACGGCCGGTAATGTGCTGCTTTTTGCCACAGGTCTTGCCTTGATTGTAGCAAATATTCCTGGCATAAATGAATATTACAACGAATTCTGGACACAGGAGGTGCGTCTGCAGGTAGGCGACTTCAATCTTTTCAGCCACCACGGACAGCCCATGAGCATGCTTGCTTTTATCAACGATGCGCTCATGGCTGTATTTTTCTTCTCTATAGGACTCGAAATCAAGCGAGAGGTGCTGGTCGGTGAACTGTCATCGTTCCGCCAGGCATTGCTTCCCATAATGGGTGCCATAGGAGGTATGATAGCCCCGGTATTGATTTTCTTCCTGTTTGCTCACGGGACTCCCTATGCCGGTGGGGCGGCTATACCTATGGCTACGGACATCGCGTTTTCGCTTGGTGTGCTTGCCATGCTTGGAAAACGAGTGCCGCTTTCACTCAAAATATTCCTGACCACACTTGCTGTGGTGGATGATATAGGTGGCATCATAGTAATCGCGGTGTTCTACAGCGGGCACATTGATGCGATGTTGCTGCTCTATGCGGTCGGACTGCTTGTGCTGTTGCTGTTAGGCTCTAAGATGCATATCCAGAGCAAGATTTTCTACATAGGCATAGGTGGCGTGGTATGGTTCCTCTTCCTAAACTCGGGCATACATCCTACTATTGCCGGTGTCCTTGTGGCATTCTGTGTGCCTGCCACCCCGGTATTTGAGCCTAAGAAATATATCCTGATGATCCGTAATGCCATCTCCAACTTCAGGGATGAGGCTGATGAGCAGCTCACTCAGAAGACCATCCTCAACCACGAGCAGATGGCTTGGCTCAAGCAGGTGGAGCATGCTTCGGACAAGGTGATTTCGCCGCTTCAGGATCTTGAGGACTCTCTGCACCCTGTGGTGACATATATAATCATACCTGTGTTCGCATTTGCCAATGCCGGTATATTCCTTCTCAATATTGCTCCTGTCACCATCATTGAGGGCATTTCGCTCGCCATCATATGCGGACTTGTATTGGGCAAGTTCCTCGGCATTTTCGCTTTCTCATGGCTTACGGTCAAACTCGGATGGGCACCGATGCCTTCGCGTTCCAATTGGAAGATGATGGCTTCTGTGGCAGTCCTTGGAGGTATCGGTTTTACCGTCAGTCTCTTTATTGCCAATTTGAGTTTCCCTGGGGCTGATGCCGCCAGTGTTGATCTGTTAAACCATGCCAAAATCGGTATCGTTGTAGGGTCGTTCCTTGCAGGCATACTTGGTTTTCTGCTTCTGCATATGACTCTGCCTAAGACGGTGGACGATGAAGATGAAGACTAAACGCATTGATTAATAAACCTTTAAAATGTTGATTCATGGAAAACGTCATTCTATTTGACCGTGAACCGGCTCGTACAGGGCTGCTTCCGTTGACATTCACACGCCCTGTAGGCGACATCCGCGTAGGCGCGCTCACTATCCGTCAGAAGTGGGAGCGTATGCTCCACGGTACCTACAGCTGGCTGACACAGGATTATCTTGCTGTCAAATATGGTATCAGCAATCCGTCAGACAGCAAGAATCTGTTTATTGCCGGCGATGTGTTTCCGGATCCTCGTCTGGTGGCGATGATTCCGATGCTTGAGGAGGGACAGGCTTTGACCGATGCTAAGGATGATTCGGTGATTGCGTTCCGTGGGTCACTTGACGATTTCAAGAAAGGTCCGAAACAGACTGCACCTATCGATGTGAAGTCAATATCTACGGTCATTGACATATTCAAACTCAATGGCGATGAGATACGCAATGATTTCCGCATCCTGACCGATGGCGCAACGAGTGCTCAGCTAAGCGACACTAACGTGGTCATCGGTGACCGCTCGCAGCTCTTCATCGAGGAGGGATGTGAGATAGAATGTGCATCGTTTAATGTCAAGCATGGACCCATATATATCGGCAAGGGCGTTGAAATCATGGAGGGTTCACGTCTGCGCGGACCGATTGCCATCATGGCTGACTCCAAGGTCAAGATGAACACGATGATCTATGAGGACACTACCGTAGGTCCGCAGTGTCGTGTAGCCGGCGAACTGGCTAATGCGGTCATCCAGGGTTATACCAATAAGGCTCATGACGGTGTGCTTCTTAACGCCGTGGTAGGGGAGTGGTGCAACATCGGTGCCGCTGCTACCTCATCAAACCTCAAGAATAACTACGCCAAAATCAAGGTGTGGAGCTATCAGAAAAACGGATTTGTCAAGACCGACGAGCAGTTCTGCGGCTTAATCATGGGTGATTACTCCAAGCTCGCCATCAACACCTCGCTAAACACAGCCACCACCGTAGGTGTCGGTGTCAACTTCTTCGGCGCAGGTTTCCCACGCACCTACATCCCCTCATTCAGTTTCGGCTCTCCGATAAAGATGACCAAGTGTAGCCTTGACGACCTGATCGACACCGCCCGCATAGTCATGTCGCGCCGCCACGTCACCCTCACCCAGCCCGATATCGACATCCTCACCCACCTCTACGACACTACCGACTGAACATCAGATTGTATGGACATGCCACAATGCTGTTGAATCAGATATGTACAATGAATCCAATAGTAGAGGCACGTCGGAGACGTGCCAGTTGTGCATAACCCCATGCACGGAGCGTTAGCGAACGTTCATGGGGTTATGCATCAGTCAAATCAACCTCGGAGAGGTTGTGGCACACATGTTCATGCTTCTAAATCATTGATTTGTTGCAAAATCTGATAAAGACATTGCAGGAGCGAAAGCGTGTCCCAACCTCTCCGAGGTTGATTCTTTGGGTGTATCATGAAGCCCCATGAACGTTCGCTAACGCTCCGTGCATGGGGTTACGCACGACGGATACGTCTCCGACGTATCTTTCCATATCATTGTCTAATACAACAGCATTGGGACATGCCATGGCATGTCCCAATGCTGAATAATTCACAACTGCCGTTATGGAAATCAGGAAAAACAGTCGCATCGTTGTAACTGGCAAATCAATTTGCTTTGTTGCCGGGATAATATCGGTTCTATGCGGTTTGTATTGGTTGATACAGGCGATTGTCTATGACAATACCAACCTGCCGATGATACTTTCATCTACCGCCGTGGGTCTGTATCTTACCGTGTACGCCACCAAGAAACCGAAAGAGTAAACTTCCGTTTATTTAAGGAGTTTCCTGTCATTGTCTTCGCTTTCCAGGATGCTCATTTGATGGATGGCGATTTGGTTAAGTTTGATGAGCCGTTCGCTTTGTGTGATGCCTTGCTCAATGAATACGGCGTTGAGGTTTTCCATGTTTGACAGGCATATAAGTTCGTTGATTGAGGCATAATCGCGGATGTTGCCTTTCAAATCGGAATGTTCTTCGCGCCACTGCTTTGCCGTCATACCAAACATTGCAACGTTGAGCACATCGGCTTCGTTGGCGTAGATGATGCTTGCTTGTGCTATCGACACCTCGGTAGGGATAAGATTGTGCTTGATGGCATCGGTGTGTATGCGGTAGTTGATTTTGGAGAGTTCGCGCTTTGCTGACCACCCCAACATCCTTTGTTCCTCACTCTTAAGTCGCTGATACTCTTTGACAAGTAGTAATTGGAATTTTGGACTTATCCACATGCCAAAATGATAGGCTATATCACGATGCGCGTATGTTCCTCCATATCTACCGGGCTTTGAACGGATGCCTATAGCATTAGTTCGCTCTATCCAAGCTTTGACAGAAAGCACAAAGTTGTTGCTTCCGGCGGCATTTTTAATTGTACCGAATTCGGTACAATTAAAATCAGGATTATAGAGCATTTCCCATTCTCCAAGATACTCAATTGTGCTTTTAAGGCTAAGCCATCGAAAGATTATATGCTCTTGCATTTGGCTGCGAGCCATATCAGTGAGACTGATATAATCTTCTTCGTTATATTTCACAACTGTTATTTCGGTGTCTTGGACGGTGATTTTTGCCATTTTTTGATGAAAATTTTTTAATATTTGCAAGGTACATATTTTCATTTATATATTGCAAATACCGGGATATAAAAAGAGGTGGCAGCTCGTTATAAGCTGCCACCTCGGGGTTATGGGGGATTGGATCAGTTGGTGAAGACGAGGTTGTCGTCGGTGTCTACGTCGATGACTATGGGTTTGTCTTTGTCGACTTTCTGGGCGAGGATGTCCTTGGAGAGGCGGTTGAGGACCTGACGGTGTATTACTCGCTTGACAGGACGTGCACCAAATTCGGGGTCGTAGCCTTCGCGGGCGAGGAGCTTGACGGCTTCGGGGGTGACTTTGAGAGTCACGCCGTTGTTGGCAAGCATCTTCTTGATGCTCTGGATCTGTAACCCGACGATTTCTTCGATTTCTGCCTCGTTGAGCGGGGTGAACATGATGATTTCGTCGATACGGTTGAGGAATTCAGGACGGATGGTCTGCTTGAGCATCTCTAATACCTGCTCCTTGGTGCCTTCGATCTTCTCATCGCGGTTTTCGGGCGTGAGTCCGGCGAGGTTTTCGCGGATTACGTTCGACCCCATGTTGGAGGTCATGATTATGATGGTGTTCTTGAAGTTGACCAGACGGCCCTTGTTGTCGGTCAGACGGCCATCGTCAAGCACCTGCAAGAGGATATTGAATACATCGGGATGTGCTTTCTCGATTTCATCAAACAGCACTACGGAGTATGGTTTACGACGCACGGCTTCGGTCAGCTGGCCGCCCTCGTCATAACCGACGTATCCGGGAGGCGCTCCGACGAGTCGGCTCACAGCGTGTTTCTCCTGATACTCGCTCATGTCGATACGGGTCATCATGTTCTCGTCGTCAAACAGGTACTCTGCCAGAGCCTTGGCAAGCTCTGTCTTGCCGACACCCGTAGTGCCGAGGAAGATGAACGAGCCGATAGGACGGCGTGGGTCGTTGAGCCCGGCACGGCTGCGGCGTACTGCGTCGGCTATGGCGGCGATTGCCTCGTCCTGACCTACCACACGGTTGTGAAGCTCAGCCTCAAGGTGGAGCAGTTTCTCTTTCTCGCTCTGTACCATCTTGTTGACAGGTATTCCGGTCCAACGTGATACTACATCGGCGATGTCTTCCGAGTCAACTTCCTCCTTTATGAGAGCCTTGTCGCCTTGCATCATCTTCAGCTGTTCCTGGATTTCGGTGATTTCCTTCTCCTTCTGCTGAATCTGGCTGTAGCGGATTTCGGCTACGCGGGCGTAGTCGCCGTCACGTTCGGCCTTGTCAGCCTCGAAGTTGAGCTGCTCTATGTCTATCTTGTTCTGCTGGATGCGGTTGATGAGGTCTTTTTCGGCTTTCCACTTGGCAGTGTATTCCGATTCCTCCTCGCGCATAGCGGCAAGTTCTTTTTCTATCTCCTTGACCTTGGCCTCGTCGCCCTCGCGCTTGATGGCCTCGCGTTCTATCTCTTTTTGGGCTATCTGACGTGTGATGTCATCAATGGCCTGGGGCACGGAGTCGGTTTCCAGACGCAGCTTCGATGCTGCCTCATCTATGAGGTCGATGGCCTTGTCGGGGAGGAAACGGTCGGTGATATAACGCTCCGAGAGGGTCACGGCTGCGATAATCGCCTCGTCACGGATGCGCACCTTGTGGTGGTTCTCGTAACGCTCCTTAAGTCCGCGGAGTATGGCGATGGCACTTGCTTCGTCAGGCTCGTTGACCATCACTTTCTGGAAACGGCGTTCGAGTGCCTTGTCTTTTTCAAAATATTTCTGGTACTCGTCAAGGGTGGTTGCCCCTATGCTGCGCAGTTCGCCACGTGCGAGGGCAGGTTTGAGGATGTTTGCGGCATCCATTGCACCTTCGCCTTTACCAGCGCCCACGAGGGTATGGATTTCGTCAATGAAGAGGATGATTTCGCCGTCGCTCTGTGTGACTTCGTTGACGATGGCTTTGAGTCGTTCCTCAAATTCACCTTTATATTTGGCACCTGCCACGAGAGCACCCATGTCAAGCGAGAATATCTGCTTGGTGCGGAGGTTTTCGGGGACATCGCCACGCACTATGCGCTGGGCGAGACCTTCGGCTATTGCGGTCTTACCTGTGCCTGGCTCGCCTATTAGCATAGGGTTGTTTTTAGTACGGCGGCTCAGAATCTGGAGCACGCGGCGTATCTCCTCGTCACGTCCGATGACAGGGTCAAGTTTGCCTGAACGGGCACGTTCGTTGAGGTTGATGGCATATTTGCTGAGTGCATTGTAGGTGTCTTCTGCGCTCTGGTCGGTAGCTTTCTTGCCTTTTCGCAACTCGTTGATAGCTGCCTCAAGTTCTTTTTCGTTGAGACCCATATCCTTGAGGATGGTCGATGCAGAGCTGTTGACCTGATAGATGGCAGTCAGCAGGGCTTCGAGGGTGACATACTGGTCGCCCATCTTCTTTGATACGTCAAGAGCTTTTTGGAGCACATCGTTGGACTCACGGCTCAGATACGGTTCGCCTCCGCTGACCTTTGGCAGAGATGCAATAGCATTGTCAACTCTGTCAGATAGTTGTGACAGGTTGGCTCCTACTTTCTGAAATAGGAACTTTATCAGGGAGTCTCCCTCGGTCATTACTCCCTTAAGCAGGTGGACGGGTTCGATAGACTGCTGTCCGTTGCCTTTGGCGATGTCGACAGCCTTCTGGATTGCCTCCTGAGACTTAATGGTAAAATTGTTGAAATTCATGATGAAGAGTGTGACTTGTTACTGAAAAACTAACAAACCACATGCCAAAATGGTTTTGCTTCATCACAGAGTGTGAATGAATCTGTACGCTACGGTGGCGCGTATCGCCAATGCGATGGCTATGACTGCCAATTGTGAGGCAAATGCTGTCACCGCGTCTGCGCCTGTCAGGATGGAGGCGATGCAAAAGACAGGCACTATCATCAGTAAGACACTACCCTCGGCTATTTCAAACTTCTTGATGCGCCCCGAAGCGTGGATTATGGCATTGAGTGGCACTTCGAAGATGACAATCCATGCCGACATGATGACAATCCGTGTCATAGCCGCTGTCATCGGCGGTACGGTTGTAAGCCACAGCCCCAACAGCTCGGGGGCATAAACATATAGCGGCACGCATATCGCCGAGATTATGGCAAATGATATGATGAGATAGTCACGCAGCAATGTTTTCAGGGTTCTCTTGTTTCCTGAACTGTAGAGTTTCATCAGCCGTGGTTGCACTGCCCGCTGCACGTTGGCACAAAATCCGCGTAGCCGGGTCAGTAGCCCCATCGCTATGGCGCATGCCGCCGTGGCTTCGATACCATACATGCAGTTGACAGCAATGTTCATCCCCTGAGTCCACACGATGACGGCTGCGCCTCCGATAATCAGCCATGCTATGTATCTGACACTTTCGCGCATCAGTCGGCGGTCATCATCGTCAAGTCTCCACGACAGGCGGAAGTCTATCTCGCTGCGGCAACATATAATGTATGTGATTAATATAGCGGCTTCCACCACTATCAACATCCACGCATAATTGATAAGTGCTGAAGATTGAGGTAGAAAGGTCAATACCCAAGCTGTGCAAAAAGTGCCGAGACCCTCGGCAAGCGACAGCACTACATACTTGCGAAACCGTTCCTTCGCCACGAGATATGACAAAAACGGCACATTTAGAGCCTTGACCATCTGCATGGCGATGACGATGAAAAATGTCTGCATGACCATGGTTTTGTCCTCAGTGGCTATATCAGCCTCATGGGCCAGCCACAGATACCCCATGGTTGATGCCATGATCACCATAATTAGATCAGCCGATATATATAGTCTCGCGAACACCTTGAATATCGATGACAGTCGATGCTCGCCGTCGCCGCGTCCCAGAGCCACGCTGACATAGCGCATGATGGCATACCCGACAATATCGCCGAGAAACGACCACACCAGCACCACGCTCAGCACCAGGCTCCACGCCCCATAGCCGTCAACCCCCATGGCCTCAACCAGCAGACGTACCGTCCACAGATTGAGCACCATCAGGACTCCCATCCGCGCATAAAGCCACAGACTGTCCCCTATAAGTTTACTATGATAGCTACGATTCATCTATTGTGATTGGATTTGTCACAAAATTAACGATAATTGCAAAATAAGTCTATTTGGCGGTTTACTTTTTAATAAAAATCTATAAATTTGCATCAAGACTCACGCCGTGCGTCTTCCAAGAGAGGAAGCGAGGCGGGAGGTATTTAAAATAAAAGGCGTTTACTCGCGCTTTATTCTTGTCTCATAGAAAAACCTTCCAAACATTTATAAGACAGTCAAGAATAAGCAAGATAGACGCCCACGGGTATGTAATTACCTATCCGGGCTCATTCTATGCCTTAACTGGCATGGAGTGAGTTTAGGGTATATGCATAGGCGTGGGTCATCTGTGTTGTTATTTTACTGTCTTGGTTACTTGGAAGGTACCACTATGGGAAAGATGGCAACGGTACAGATACCCACCCTTTTTTGTTTAATCCTGTCGCATAGGGGTATTGGCGACGATTTGGCAAGTCGCCATGAACAAGACAGAACTTGCTCAGAAGATACAAGCCCTTAACGGTTTGAGCAACGAGGAAAAAACCGCGCTGCTCGAACTTATACGAGGGCATAAAAAGTACGGCCTTGTATGGGAAGACAAGCCCGAAGACATCGAGGAACGCCTTCGGGAAGACCTGCCCGTACTCGTCGAGCGCAAGGATGATAAAGTTCACCCGATTATATCAGATAACCCCGACGCACCCAACCACCTCATAATCGAGGGCGACAACCTCGCCGCCCTCACCGAACTGTCTTACACCCACACCGGCAAAATTGATGTAATCTACATCGACCCTCCTTACAACACAGGCAACAAGGACTTTATCTACAACGATAAATATGTAGATTCAGACGATGAGTTCAGACATTCAAAGTGGCTATGTTTCATGTCTAAACGTCTGAAAATTGCTAAATCATTGCTCACGCCTAATGGCTTAATTTTCATCTCTATTGATGATAATGAACAGTCAGCTTTAAGAATGTTATGCGATGAAATATTTGGTTCAAATAATTTCTTAAACTGCGTGTCTATCAAGGCAAAAGCTTCTTCTGGGGCTTCCGGCGGTGGTGAAGATAAAAAATTGAAAAAGAATATTGAGTATCTTCTGATTTACTCAAATAATCTTAGTCAAGCAGATATTGTTTTCCCGGTTTCTTCAACTCCACTTATGGAATATATTGAAGAAAAACGAGAAAAGGGCATTACATGGTCTTATACTAACGTAATGACGAAGCCTGGCACTAAACATTATATTACCACCATTAAGGCAGGCAATGGCGATGATATAAATATTTATGAAGTTTCTGATTTCGAGATTCAGAGTGTTTGCACCTTGGCTAAAAAGCTAAATAAAACCGAAGAAGAAATATACAACGAATATATAGACCGTATATTTACAACAGAGAATGCACAAACTTCAATACGTACGCGAGTTGCAGATGCTGTCGATGGCGATGGCTTATATATAGCAGAGTATAAGCCTGTAAGTGGTCGCAATAAAGGCAAGTTAATAGAAGTTGGTTTCATCGGAAGCACAAAACGGCTTGTAAGTTATCTTAAAAACACTTGCCATATTACGCCCCAAGGTGTATTCAAACTCGAAAAAATTGGAACTTTGTGGAGCGATTTAAGTTGGTCATCCATTTCAAAAGAAGGTGCGATACCATTTCCTGCCGGTAAAAAGCCAATCGCATTAATTCGTAGAATTATTGAGATGTGCCCGTCTGATGATTGTGTTATACTTGACTTCTTTGCAGGTTCAGGCTCAACCGCACACGCTGTTATGGCTCTCAATGCGTATGACGGAGGCAAACGAAGAGCCATCATTGCTACAAGTAATGAGAATGAAATATGTGAAACTGTTACATATCCAAGACTTGTAAATGCCATACATGGATATGGCAAAGTAAACGGACTATCTGATAACAACCTCCGCTATTATCGCACTGAATTTTTGCCTCGCGAACGTTCTGTCAAAAATATGCGCGAACTCGTTAAGGCTTCAACGGGTCTGCTCTGCATCAAGAACGACCTCTATACGGAAGCACCGTTTGGTGGCCGCAAGATGAATCCTAAGTATGCCCGTTACTTCGAGAATGCCGGACGGCGTATGCTTGTAGTCTATGAAGAAAGGGCGATACCGTTCATTGCCGACATTATCAAGACAATGCCGGAGGGCGAGAAAATCAAGGTATATGTTTTCTCGCATGGCTGCTACGCCTATGACGATGAATTTGCAGATGTGGCCGACCGCGTGACGCTGTGCGCTCTGCCGCAAGCCATATACGATGCTTACCAAAAAGTGCTGCCGAAGCGCAAACCCAAATTCCTCATTGATGATTTGGTGGAAGAAATCGTGGAAACCGAACAGCAAGAAACAGCAGGTCTTTTTGGATTTGACAACGAGGAAGGAGGCGACCAGTGAAACAGATACGCTATCAGCAAAAAGCCGTAGACGAGCTTGTCAACAAGACCATCGACCTGCTCGGTCTGCGTGGAAACCGCCACACCCTCGTTTTCAAGTCGCCCACCGGCTCCGGCAAAACCGTGATGGCATCGGAGATGCTTATGCGGCTTAATCAGGAATTGACCGAGCGCCCCGATGCTCCATACACAGAAGTAGCATATATTTGGATTGCCCCAAACAAACTGCATGAGCAAAGCTACTTCAAGATGAAGAACTACTTCACAGAGAACTGCGCCCTGCGTCCTGTTATTTATGATGAACTCGACCACTCCGCGGACGGATTCATCAAGCCGGGCGAGATTCTCTTTGTCAACTGGGAGAGCATCAACAAGGATAAGAACCTGATGGTGCGCGAAACCGAGAACTCTTCCTCGCTCTATGATATTACTCGCCGTACACAAGAGGATAACGGCATACCTATCGTGCTTGTGATCGACGAGGAACATATGTTTGGCGGCAAGAACGCCAAGAAGTCGGAAAAGGTGCTCGCCACTATTCAGCCAAAAGTTGAAATCCGTGTGTCAGCGACTCCTCTACCGAGAGAAGGACAGCGTGTTGAGGTGCCTCGCGAAAAGGTCATTGAAGAAGAGATGATTAAGGAGAACATCGTCCTGAATCCGGCTCTCAATTTCACAGATCCTCACGGCTCGCTTAATCAGCATCTAATCTGGCTCGCCATGCAAAAGCGTGAGGAGCTTGCCAAAGCCTATAAGGATCTTGGCGTTGACATAAATCCGCTGTTGCTGATTCAGCTCCCCAACGATACGAGCGAAAACCTCACCGCTGACGATACCAAAGTCAAGGACGAGATTATCGCCACGCTTGATGCCTACGGCGTTAACACCGCCAACGGCAAACTCGCCATTTGGCTGTCGGGCGAAAAAACCGACACCCTCGACCTGATAGACTGCCCCAATGACCCGACTGAAGTTTTGCTTTTCAAGCAAGCTATCGCTCTCGGATGGGACTGTCCCCGTGCGGCGGTGCTTCTTATCTTCCGCAAGATTGAGAGCTTCCAGTTCTCGGCTCAGACCGTAGGCCGCATACTGCGAATGCCGGAGCAGAAGTATTACACCGACCAACGGCTCAATCAAGGTTACGTCTATACGAACCTCTCAAAAGACATAATCGAAATCGTCAAGGACGATATGGATTATCTCGCTTCAAACATAGTAGCCAAACGCCGCGACGGAATCACTAATATCGTCCTCGATTCGGAATACAGCGAGCGACTTTCGACAGACCGAAACCGTCTCGGCACTGACTTTAAGCAAGTCCTTAAAGACACATTCATCTCCGAGTGGGGATTGGAGAGCGGTCAGTTGTCGCTTTTCACCGAAGATATGCTTTTCGGCGACGGCGGACATGCCGAAGAATATGCTGATGTGACAAGCGTGGCCTACCGAAACAGACAGGCTGCGATGTCAAATCCCAATATCCGCTTTGATGTGAAATATATAGGAACGGATATTGTCCGCGACCTTGAAATGACCGGCGAGGTCGGCACCCGGATAATCGAGAGCAAGGCTACATATATAAACAATGTGGCTGACCTCACTTCCATGTATCTCGCTTTCTGCAATCGCTTGCTCGGAAACGATTACGAGCGACGAAGCGTCAAGACGCTGGGCGGTGCGCTTAAAGAAGTTATGGAAGAACTCTTTGAGGTGTTTGAGTATGATGCTATGAAGATTATCCTCTCCAATGATAATGTGCATCACAACCGCCCAAAGTTCGAACGTCTTATTGCCAAAGCCATTCATAATTACACCGACAGGCTGCGATTGCGCCAGGCTGAGGCAAAACTCCGTGCTTTCAAACACTGTGACTGGTTTGTCCCGGATGAACGCAGTTATCCCTCAGACAGATTTGCTGAGATAAAGGATATGGAGACGCATGCCCTACAGCCTTACATGTCTGATGGAAAATCAACGCCTGAAAAAGAATTTTCTGATTTCTTAAATGGAAACAGAGATTTTATAGAGTGGTGGTATAAGAACGGAGACAGCGGTAAGGCACATTATGCAATCGGATACATCAATTCCTATGGCGAAAAAGCACTGTTTTATGTGGATTTTATCGTCAAGATGAAAAACGGCGATGTGTTTCTTTTTGATACTAAGACCAAAGAAAGCGATAAAGAAGCACCGTATAAGCATAACGCGCTTATCGATTATATCAATAAGCCTGAGAATCTGTGCAAACGTCTGCATGGTGGCATAATCATAAAGGATGGCTTCGGTAACTGGGTCTATCCCACAAGCCGTCTTGATCCAGCAACCGGTACCAGAGATACATCAGACTGGGAGATATTTGTGCCTCGGAATTATATGCAGCCATAGCTATTGGTCGGCGAGGTAGGCTTCGCAGGCTTCGGCGAGTTCGGCGTACCATTCTTCTCCGAAGCGGGCGGTGAGGGGCTCTTTGAGGAACTGGTAGAGGCGTATGCCGAGTTTGCAGCCGAGTTTTTCGGCAGGGCGGCATATTTTCCAGCGGTGGTAGTTGACAGCTGTAAATTTGGGGTATTCGGTAATACGGACAGGGTAGAGGTAACAGGAGATAGGCTTGCGAAAGTCAGTCTTGCCTTCGCGGTATGCTTTTTCCAATGCACACTGGCACATGCCGTCAGGTCCGTAACAGGTGAAAACGCAGTTTTTGCCATCTACGATACTTGTCACAAGGTCGCCCTCCTCGTCGATGTATCCTACGCCGCTGCGGTCTATCTCGGCCTGTGCCTGTGGCAGCAGTTTGTCCCAGACCTGATGGGTGAGACGTTTGAGACGTTCGTATTCCGCTTTGGTTATCGGAGCTCCGGCATCGCCCTCGATGCAGCATTCGCCGTGGCAGCTGTCAAGGTCGCAACAGAAAAACCTCTCGGCGAGGTCAAGGCTTACAAGTACGTTCTGTATGTCAAGCATGATTTCTTCGTGGCTTTCGGTCATTATTGGGATGATATTGTATCAGATGCCTGATGTGACTGTGGCTGCTCCGATGAGCGAGTCAGCCCTGTCCATAGGGCCTCTGTGGTAGACGAGTATGGTGTATTGGTTGACGGTTTCGTATTTGTCGCCCTCCACGGTCTGGGTCAGCCCCTTCTGTGTGCCTGTCGGCACGAACAGATACTGATAGTTATATGAGCCTTGTTTGAGCAGCAATGCTGCTTCATATGCCTGGGTATCAGGATTGAACACCATACGGTTGTCGGGGCTGAGACGACGGTCGGTGAGGTCACCTTCTATGTAATAGTCGCCGTCAATCCGTTGTGGCTCTTTAAGTGTGAAATGCACTATGGCGTATTTGGCTTGCGAATCAGAGTCCAATACAGCATCGTTTCTGACCACATAGCGACCGAATTGGGTCTGGTCGTAGAGGTAGGGTTCATAGCGACGAGAGCCATCTGCATAGAGTACATAATGCGGATAAGGGTCTTCCCATACGATATGGTCCACTCCCATGCCGGGATACTTGTCGGCTACTGTCTCAAAGCGGCGGTACTCGTTTCCGGCGCGGAAGATGAGCGGTCGCGCATGGTCATATACGAGCGTATGACCGTCGATGCGCGAGGGGCGTAACAGGGTGACGGAGTTGTCAGTGCGTCCGTTTTGTATCGCTACGAGCTTGAATTCGTTGAAATAGTTCTCTACTCCCTTGACCTTGTCGGTATTGACGTTGACAATGAGCTGCTGGTGGGCATTATTGGTGTCGATGTCAGTGCGAGATGTGACCTCCGCACCAATACCGACCTCTTGGCTTACCACATAAAACCGAGCCTGGAGGAGCGTTGTGTCGCGGTCATCTTCATCAAATACCCTCAGAAGATAGTTGCCGGGGCGTATGATACGTATCTCATCATTGGGGACGCGTATGACATAGTGCACATAATTGGTAGGCGTGAGCGATGACAGTTCGTAATCGGTCACATGCCCGTCGTTGAAGCCGTCGATGTACTCCGATTCTATCAATTGCGATGGTCGCCAGTCGCTGTCACACGATATGATTTCATAGCGCATGTAGCGCATATCGTCGGCTCGTTCGTCAAATTTGATGGTGATACGGTCGTTGGTGTTGAGATATATGACGGGCGGCACGAGTGGTGCACCGTCTACCTCGACCTGCAATGCTGAAAATGACGGAGCAAAAATCCGCTGGGAGGTATCCATCCCTGCGGCATTGACACGTGCAGTGGCATAGCCCACAGTTGTGGCAATGACAACCAGAAATGATATGAGTCTCTTTTTCCGCAATTTACGCCTGATTTGTCAACCTTTGATTTCAGTTGCCATCATCTCGACAACGTCCTTGATGAGCTGCATGCACGGTTTGCTGCCACGTTTAAGCTCACCGCAACGTGTGGATCCGTTAAAGTCGGCAAATTTGTCATTGAAAGCGGCAGTCATCTTGTAGACATTGATTTTATCAGCGGGACTCTTATAATAGAGTATTCCACGCAGTGATGCAGCCGCCGTCAGAGTGCCGCATACCTCCTTGGTCTTGCCCATACCGGCTCCGAATCCAGCCAGCATGCGTGTGACAATGCCTTCGTCAAGACCCGTCACATCGTCAAAAACCATCATGACGCACTGTGCGCAGTTGTATCCTTGATTATGGAGCTCTTCGGCTCGCTGCTGTCGTTGTTCTACGGTGTATTGCATAATGGAAATGTGATAATTGTCGATTTTACCAGTTGATTGGTGTTTTGCCGTGGGCAGAGAGGTAGGCGTTTGCTCGGGAAAAGTGATGGTTGCCGAAGAATCCTCGGTAGGCACTAAGTGGAGAGGGGTGGGGCGAGGTCAACACAAGATGGCGGTTGCGGTCAATGAAGTCGCCTTTGCGCTGTGCCCACGACCCCCAGAGCATGAACACTATGCCGTCACGTTTCTCTGCCAACAGACGGATGGCTCGGTCGGTCAGCTCCTCCCAGCCTTTGCCCTGGTGTGATCCGGCTTTGTGAGCTTCGACCGTGAGAGTGGCGTTGAGTAGCAGTACTCCCTGACGTGCCCATCGCTGCAGGTCCCCGCTCTGGGGTATCGGTGCCCCGGTGTCGTCATGTACCTCCTTGAATATGTTCATCAACGACGGCGGAAACGGCACCCCATCGCATACCGAAAAACATAGACCATTTGCCTGGTTATAGTCGTGGTATGGATCTTGCCCGAGTATGACCACCTTTACGTCATCGACAGGGCAGCTGTCAAATGCCGCAAAAATTTTGCCAGCCGGAGGGAACACCGTATGGGTCGCATACTCGTTTCTTACCCAAGATGCCAATTGACCAAAATAAGGCTTGTCCCACTCATCTTTGAGAAGTTCATGCCACGAGGGATCTATCTTTACGTCCATTCTTCTTACCGAAAAATCTGTCAATAATTGCAGCGAGGGCACCGTCACCGGTTACGTTGCATGCTGTGCCAAAGCTGTCCATGGCTATATATAGCGCAATCATCAGTGCGCATTGCTGCTCCGTGAAACCCAATATTCCCGACAATACGCCCAATGCTGCCATTATGGCTCCGCCGGGGATTCCAGGAGCTGCCACCATGGTCACCCCAAGCATGCAGATGAAGCCGAGAAACAGGCTGAAATCGTGAGGCATCCCTTGCATGATCATCAGTGCTAAGGCGCATGCCACAATCTTCAATGTGCTACCCGACAGGTGTATGGTGGCGCAGAGAGGGATGACGAATCCGGCGACATCCTCACTGACCCCCATCTTGACAGCCTGACGCAGAGTGACCGGGATGGTCGCAGCCGATGACTGGGTGCCGAGAGCGGTGAAATATGCCGGCATCATGGTCCATAGCATCCTGAACGGATTGCGTCGGGCAAATATTGAAGCTATCAGATATTGCAATACAAGCACTGCAATATGTATGCCGAATATAATCAGGATGATGCTGAAGAAGGTGCGGAGCATGATGGCTACCTGACCCTCGACAGTCATATTCAGGAAGATGCCGAAAATGTATATGGGAAGCAGCGGTATGACCGACTTCCTTATGCCCATCTCCATTATGTCTCTGAACTCTTTGAAACCGCGTCCGATGATGTCTGCTTTGAGCGATGCTCCACAGATGCCTATAAGAAATGACAGCACCAATGCCGTTGTGACCGTGCATAGCGGACTGATTTCCAACGTAAACCATGGGGCAATGGTGGCATTCTCAACCGCGCTCAACGGCAGCGTCTCTGTAATCAATGACGGGAAAACAGCTGTGCCACAGGCATAGCTGAACAGTCCTGACAGGATTGTGGCTAAATATGCCAGCAAGGCGGTCGCAAGCAGCATACGGCCTGCACGGTTACCGATGTCTATAATCGCTGGGGTTACGAAACCGATTATGATCAGGGGTATCAGAAAGCCGAGATAGGCTGAGAATATACCGTTGAATGTCGCCATCAGCCTCGCAAGCCACTCAGGACTGATGAGACCTATGCCGATGCCCACAGCCATCGCGATTATGACACGAGGGAGCAGCCCGATATGTATGTTTCTATTAAATACTTTCATTGATTAGTTGGTGAATACAAAATTATTGAAAAAATCCCACATATGAAAGTCAAGCAGGCTCTCTGTGTGGGATAACATTGTTTTGCTCAGATGGGCAGTGTTGTTGCCCATGTGCGGATTTAACTTTGCATTACACTAATCAAATCTCTCTATATTATGAAAGCAACACGTTATTTCCAGCCTGCGTCAGCACATCAGATTTCACAAGATGATGTCATGCATGCCTCCGTAGTGCAAGGCGGCAAAGAAATATTCAATCTCAATATCAGTGGCATCACTTCGATGTCGGAAATACTCAAAGCAATCCGCACAAAGGTTGCCGATTTGGCAGGTATCGTGGTGGTCAAAATCCGAAATTGTTCCCAGGGATGGTGCCAGTCAAAATCTCTCCTGATAGCGTGAGTCATACAAATAGTACATATGAACGTAGGGACGCGGCGTGCCGCGTCAACAAAGGTATTACCCACTGTCTGATACGATGACGCGGCACGCCGCGTCCCTACGTTTTGTATGTATTAATTATATGCCGAGTTTCTTGCGGGTTTCGGCAGGGATAGTGTTTTTGTTGACCATCAGGCTGATGGTTTTGGCGAGGAAGTAGGGCTCAGATACGTAGAAGTAGCCGTTGTACACCTGGTTGGTATCCCAAGAGTTCTTGACTTTATAGTATTTGTTACCTTCCTGGTCGGTAGCAGTGCCTACTATTACCATGCCGTGGTCATCGGTAGTCTCCTGACGGTCAAAACCATCCTGGCGCGATTCCTGGGTGACGGTCTCTTCCTCTACGGGTCCGTTGATGTCATATTTTTCGTCTTGGCGGTCTTTGTCGCTGAGTTGCACCCAGCGTGACAGCTCCGTACCCTCCATGTCTTTTTCGTCCTTGCCCTTAGGGAGCACTGCGTAGCCCTTACGCCACTTGAAACCGCCTTCGCTTACATCGGCTGCCCATGCTACGGAGTGCCCTTTGGCGAGGGAATTGTCAACGATAGCTTTCATCTCGTCAAGTGGCACATTGTAATACTGTGCATAGAGCCAGTTGTCAGGCACTTCAAGTATGAATGTCTTGTAGAACGGATGGTGTGACCACGATGTCACAGGCACATAATCGTTCATGTCAAGTCCTAACTGGTCAGCGTAGCTTCGCGGCGTGTACGTCTTGCCATCTACAGTGAAAGTCTGCGGCACTTCTCCGAGATATGCGTCAAGGATGCCGTTGACAGCCTTGCGCCATGCAGTCGACAGGCGTTTGTTAGGAAGCTGCGCCACCGCTTTGATGTACCCGTTGAGACCTTCGTCGAGTTCGCCGTGCACATGCTTGTCTTCGCCGTATTGCAGACCGGTATATGCATCTTCGGGCATCATGCCGTATTCACGCCAGGTGTATATAACGTCCTCAAAGCTGCCGCCAGCTGCTGCCGGGACGGAACCTTGCAGCCTGACGAGACGGTTGGCTTTGGCATCGTAGCAGTTTCTCACTACGAACATTTCACTGAGATCCACCTCTTTACCTGTCTTGTTAAGAATCTCGTCTTCCAAAAAAGATATGCCTGAAAAACTCCAGCATGTGCCGCTCTTGTTCTGGTCTTTGACCGGAGTGGTTTTGATGCTGATGATGTCAGTGAATTTGAATCCAGTGCTGTCGGGATTGACTATTTTGTCATCATCCGCTCCATAGGCTGCGGAAGAAATTGACAGCAATGATAATGTGATAAACAGCGATGTTTTCATGATCGGTTTTATTGTTGAAAGTGTGTGTTCGTGACAGAGACAAAGGTACATAAATTCGCCCAATTTTTACTAACTTTGCTAATGCAATGAAGAAAATTGACCACGAAACCGTACAGCGAATACTTGACACTGCCCAGATAGTGGACGTGGTGAGTGACTTTGTGACACTCAAGCGCAGAGGCTCGGGGTATATAGGTCTATGTCCGTTTCACAACGAACGCACCCCGTCGTTTTCGGTATCTCCAGCCAAGGGCATCTGCAAATGTTTCAGTTGCGGCAAAGGAGGCAGTCCTGTCAATTTTATAATGGAGATAGAACAGCTGAGTTTCGGCGAGGCTCTCAGATATCTGGCAAACAAATACAACATCGAGATTCCCGAGACCGAGATGACCGAGGAGGAGCAGCAGGCTGAAAATGACCGTGGTGCCATGTTTGCCATCAATGAGTTCGCCGCCAAACACTTCTCCCACAATCTCCTCGATACCGATGACGGACGAGCCATAGGCTTGTCGTATTTCAAGCAGCGAGGCATCAGCGAGCGTATGATCAAGCGTTTCAACCTCGGTTACGCTCTTGAAAACCGCAATGATCTCTGCATGACCGCATTGCGGCGCGGTTTCAATGAAAAGTATCTCATAGACACAGGCTTGTGCATACGTAATGACAGGGGAGATGTCTATGACCGATTCAAAGGCCGTGTCATCTATCCGGTGCAGACTGTGTCGGGAAAGATTGTGGCTTTCGGAGGCCGCACTCTGCGCTCCGACAAGACAGTAGCAAAATATGTCAATTCGCCAGAGAGCCTCATATACAAGAAGAACCTCCAACTCTATGGCCTATATCAGGCAAAACAGGCGATAGCCAAGCACAATAAGTGTATCCTCGTGGAGGGTTATATGGACGTCATCTCCATGCATCAGAGCGGCATTGAAAATGTGGTGGCTTCTTCGGGAACTTCATTGACCGAAGGGCAGATACGTCTGATACACCGTTTTACCGACAATGTCACCGTGGTCTATGACTCTGACCCTGCTGGCATCAAAGCCTCTCTCAGGGGCATTGACATGCTACTCGCCGAGGGACTGGATATAAAGGTGCTTCTGCTGCCAGAGGGGGATGACCCGGACAGTTTCGCACAAAACCACTCGGCATCTGAGGTGGAGAGCTATATAGCGGAGCATGAGACGGACTTTATCACATTTAAAACCAAGATACTCCTTGAAGGTACTGGCAATGACCCTATGGCGCGTGCCAGAGTCATCAATGATGTTGTGACTTCCATCTCTGTCATCCCCGATAATGTGGCACGTGATGCTTATATCCGTGAATGCGGACGCATACTCGGCGTAAGCGAAAACGTGCTCAATCTTCAGGTGGCAAAATTCATCGGACAGAGGATAGAAAATGAGGCAAAAGAACGCATCAAAGCCAAGAACAGGGCAGAACTCGCATCGCTTCGAGAGACTGATGCGGTCGAGCATACCGAGAATGCCGATTCTAAGGATGACATATCATCAGATGTAGTCGGCATCGCGCAACAATCGTTGGATAAGGGCGGCAGTGTCAGCGGTCTGCAACTACGGAAACTGAGGTCATTCGAAAGTCAGGTGATGCGTTACCTGATGAAATACGGCATGATGGACTTTAATGCAGTGGATGCTGATGGCAACGAATTCGCTATTCCTGTCATTGAGGTCATTTCCAATGAAATGGCTGTGGATGACATACGGTTTTCCGATCAGGGGCTTGAGCATGCCTATGATGTTTGCCTCGCATTGTCGCGTGACGGATTTGAACAAGCCTTGGCTGCTGCCTCTGATGAAGCCGAGGCATTATATAACCAGACGCTTCAGTCCGGGCATGAGGAGATATCCCGTAATGCTGCCGATATGGCTACTATCCAGGCTAATGAGCTGGTGCTAAAAGAGAAAGCCGAGGGCATCAGGGATGAGTACATCAAGGATTTTAAAAAGCATTATCTCCAGAAGCGGCTGCTGTCATCGGCTGACGATGTGGTGCGTCGCATATCCAACGAACTTGTACCTGATAAATATGTACTGAGCAAGGTACACACCAAATATGCCACTGTAGAAAAAGATGAAGACCGTCTCGGCGAAATCATTCCCCGCGCCATTGCCGAGTGGAAAGATGCGATATTGGGATGCCGTCTTGACGAATTGAAAGCCCGCATAGGCAGCCTTGACACCCATTCCGCTGATTATAATTCGCAACTGGCATCACTGCTGCAGCAGGCAGCTGAAATCATAGGATTGCGTAAGCAGTTTGCCGTATTTATGGGCGAACGGGTGATTAGTCCGAGATAGTTTCCGAGACTCTTCCTTGTTCTGTTAAAGACGTCCTGCGGTATAATTCTGTCGACGGCGAGCAATGCCGCGCATCTTATATAGCAGCGAATACATCGGATGCCATGTGGTGAACCATGGCACGAGCAGGAATAGCTTGCGACCATGCAGGCGTGATGAAACCCTGCGCCACCTTACCATGTAGGGGATGCAGAGCACCATGGCAAGTACTCCTATGAATATCGGCGGGATGAGGGAGGGCAGTCCGCAGATGATGCATGCGGCTCCGCAGCCGATCCATCCCCACCATGCCCATGATGCAATAGCCGAGGTCCATCGTGCCGCACGTCCAGGACGTCGGGATGTGAACTCATGGCTTAGTTTGTCAAGCTGGTGGGCAGTCACCTGGTCATCATCCATGACTGCCACCATCGACTCCGGTGACAGCTCTACGGCGCAATTGTCTTTTGTAGCTACCTCTTTGACCCATATGTCATCGTCGCCACGCATCAGATTGAGTGTGGAGGCGTATCCTCTATTGTTGTAGAACAACTCCCGGGAGAAGGCGAGGTTGTTGGCATTGGCTCTCCACGGGTGACGGGCGGCAGCCCAGGCGAGATACTGCACAGCCGTGCGGATGATGTCAAATGACCGGCAACGGCTGCCTGATGTGCGCGTATTCTGTGGATTAGGGGTCAATGAGGGATATGCCCAGCCGATTATGAGCTGCTTGCCTCGGGTAGCATGTCGCATCATGGCTCTCAGCCACATTGGCGAGTCGACCATGCAATTGCCTCCTATCAGTATGACCATATCGTATCTTGCTGCCTTCACTCCCAGCATGACAGCCAGTTTTCGTCGGCTGAGATTGCGCGACTGCTCAGGCAGGAATGTCATGTAAAGGTTGGAAAAACGCCCTTCGAGGCGCGCTATGACATCTTCTGCGGCACTCTTTGAGCCGTCATTGACCACTATCACCTCGGTCTCTGCGGGATAATCCTGCTCAAGGAGGCGTGGCAGAAGTTCTATCAGGTTCCAGGCTCGCGCATCATCATGGACTATTATGGATACCGACGGAAATTCACTGTCCTTTGGCATCGATAACTTGCCATCGGTGAGTGAACGGCGCATAACCCGCTTGAGCTTGCCGAATGTCAGCACTGCGAACAATATGGCACTCGCCGTAGATACGGCAGCCAGGATATATACAACTATGTTAAAATCTAATGAAAACATTTATGGTTGTGATATATAAGCCTTTACGATTATAACAGGACTTCTGTCGGCTTAATTGGACTGCAAATTTAGTGAAAATCCATGAAATGGGAGCTATTATACATGTATTTGCGATATCTTGGCAATGTGGAAAAGTTTTTGGATACGTCATGCAATAAAGGCATATAAAATCACGTTACAAACTTGTGTACGCGCCATTATTTAACTAATTTTGCACGCATTAATAAATAATCAAACTTCTATACAGCTATTCGTCACTCAGTGATTGATGCTCTAAATGCACGGTATGAATTTTAAAAGACATTTATTCTCTACACTCAGTATGCTCGTCATGCTTGCTGTTCTTACTGGATGCAGCAGCAAGAAACGGACAACTCTCACTTATTTTACAAACAGAGACACTATTACCGCCCCCGTTATCCCTACCGAAAACTACATGGTTAAAATCGAGCCGGGCGATGAGCTGTTCATAACCATAACTTCTTTGATACCTGATGCAACGGCTCCATATAACCTCCCGTTGAGCAACCCCGGTATGCTCGGGTCGCTTGAAATGTCGACACAGCCTAAGATTGCCACTTATATCGTCAATGAAAATGGCGATATCACTCTGCCAGTCATCGGCACACTGCATGTGGCAGGTCTTGAGACCACCCAGCTGGCAGCTTTGATACAGAAGGAAGTGGGGAAGGATGTGGCGGATGCGCTCGTAAAAGTCGAGCTTGTCAACTTCAGAATCAATGTGCTTGGCGAAGTGGCGCGTCCTGGCAGCCAGAAGATAAGCCGTGAACGCTTCTCCATACTTGATGCAATCGCAGATGCAGGCGACCTTACTCCCTATGGTGAGCGAAGCAATGTACTCCTTATCCGTGAGGAAAACGGTAAGCGCACCTATCATACCATCAATCTCAACGACGTGGCAACTCTTTCATCGCCTTACTTCTATCTTCAGCAGAATGATGTGGTGTATGTAGAGCCCAACTCAATCCGCAAGGAGAACGCACGTTATAATCAGTACAGTTCTTATAAGATTTCTGTGATTTCTACAGTGGTAAGTGCGGTCTCAGTAGTCGCATCGCTTGTGATAGCTCTTACTCGTTAAATCTGACAATAAAATATACACACGCATAAATATCCATATTCATGGAAAGTGTCCGCAAGTCATCTAATTTTTTTGACTACGAAGCTATATTGACCCAGTGCCGCAACCATTGGTGGTGGTTTGTGATTTCGATTCTGTTTTGCACGGCAGTCGGTGCTCTTTATGCTTACCGTAAGTCGCCTCTGTTTGTGGTCGAAGCAAATGTGATGGTACGCCCGGAGAAAAGTTCTCTTGGCAGCATCGCTTCGTCATTTGACCTCGGATTAGGCAGTCTTCAGTCGCAGGAAGTTGATGATGAACTGGCTTTCATATCCTCTTATTCGGTAATGAATCAGGTAGTGAAGGATATGCAGCTCAATATCAGCTACTACGTCAAGAAGAATCTGCTTAAGACTGTGTTTGAACCCCTGTCATCTCCCCTGAAACTCGGTGCTGACCCTGCTTTGGCTGATACATTATCTACTGCTCTGTTATTTAAAGTGAAGGTTGGTAAGGGTGCTTCTGACATTGACATTGTAGTCAGAGAGCTGACACATAACACTGTCATAGGCGAACTTGAGGCAAAGTCGTTGCCGACATCCATAAAGACACCCTACGGCTTGTTCATTCTGGATAAGACTGATAACTACAATCCTAAGAAGTCGCTTAAGGAGAGCATTGTTTTTGCACCATACAGCTCTACTACCGAACAACTGAAGAAGGATGTGAGCATCTCCATCCCTTCCCGAAAGTCCAATGACATACGCCTGTCATATAAATCAGCTGATCCGGCATTCGGTTGCCAATTGCTTGATAATCTTATTAATGTGTATCAGTCTCAGGAAATTTCTCGTAAGAGGCTCCAGCAGCAGCGTACACTTGAGTTTGTCAATGAGCGACTTCGTATGCTCAATGATGAACTTGCCTCAAGTGAGAGCAATATAGAGAAGTTCAAGCAGAAAAACCAGCTTACAGACCTCGCAGCTGACGCTACATTCACGCTCAACAAGATGGGAGAGGTGCAGAAGAAGCTGCTTGAGGCAGAGACTCAGTTGGAGATTATAAATCTTGCCAGGACTTTTATTGCTGATCCTGATAACAAATATAACCTCATACCGCTCATTAACAGCTCCAATGATGCCAACAGTTCTATTGACAACAAAGGCATTCAGGAATACAATGCGCTGGTTTTGAAGAGGGTTACTCTGACTAATAATGCCAAGGGCAACAATATCGCCCTGCGTAACATCGAGGAGCAGCTTGATGCTCTCCGTGACAACATTTCTCTTTCGCTCAACAAGAGTTACAACAGCCAGAAAATCATTGTGTCAAATCTACGCAATGAAAACAACATGACGGCTGGACGCCTTAGCCAGCTCCCCGCTGATGAGAGGACATATGTCAATATCAAGCGTCAGCAGACTGTGCAGGAAGGTCTGTATATGTATCTGTTGCAGCTGCGTGAGGAAACTGAGCTGAACATCTCTAATGCAATCTCCCGTGCTGAGATTGTGGATAATGCATTCGTATATTCTGAGCCTATAGGCATAGGCTTGAAGAAGGCGTTGATGGGTGGCTTTTTATTAGGAATATTGCTGCCCTTAGGACTGATATACCTGCTGATGCAGATGAAGCAGAGATTCAGTACTCGCGAAGAAGCTGAGAAAATCTCTGCGATGCCTATCATTGGCGAAATATGCCAGAGCAAGTCAGGCAATCATATCGTTGTGGGACGTAATGCTTCAAGTTCTTCGGCAGAGTTGTTCCGTCTTATGCGCACGAATCTCAATTTCGTTTTGACTGATGCTGATAAGAAGGTCATACTCGTGACTTCATCGAAGTCGGGCGAAGGTAAGAGCTTCATCTCAACCAATCTGGCATGCTCGTTCGCGCTGCTTAAGAAGAAAACGCTTATCATAGGTGCTGATATCCGTAAGCCCAAATTGGCAGAATACTTCGGTTTCCAGCCCAAGTGGGGACTGACGCAGTATATTGCCAGCGATGATATCACTGTTGATATGCTTGTGAACCATCAGACTGATAACGAGTACCTTGACATCATTGCCGCAGGTCCGATACCTCCTAATCCAGCCGAACTGCTGATGTCACCTAAGATTGCCGAGTTGGTAGCATGGGCGCGCGCTCATTATGATTATGTAGTAATCGATTCAGCTCCTGTAGGTGCTGTGAGTGACTCGTTCTCTTTTGCACAGCTCGCAGATGCCACCCTATATGTATGCCGTGTGGATTATACCCTCTCAAGGGATCTCAGATATGCCAACAGCATCCACACCGACGGTCGTCTGCCTAACATGGTTCTTGTGGTCAATGGTGTGGACAACAAGACTGGTTATGGCTATGGATACGGCTATGACCATGATGTTAAGAAGAAGCGTTTCGGCATCTTCTGATGAAGTCCGTCTAAGTGTGTAACCGTCTCTAAATTATATGTATAGATGAATATCGCAGTCGTTGGCACTGGTTATGTCGGCTTGGTCTCTGGCACATGTTTTGCTGAAATGGGTGCCGATGTCACCTGTGTCGACATTGATGAGGCAAAGATTCGGGATCTTTTGCAGGGCAACATCCCCATATACGAGCCGGGTCTCAAAGAGATGGTGCTACGTAATGTGGAGGAGGGACGTCTGCATTTTACCACCGAACTGTCCTCTTGTATTGAGGACGTCTCTATGGTGTTCAGTGCAGTAGGTACTCCTCCTGATGAAGATGGTTCTGCCGATTTACAGTACGTCCTGGCTGTTGCCCGGGAGTTTGGTAGCCTTATCAATAAATACACGGTGCTCGTCACAAAGTCGACTGTACCCGTGGGAACAGCTCAGAAAGTCAAGGATGCCATACAGGCAGAATTGACTAAGCGAGGTGTAGATGTGCCGTTCGATGTGGCATCAAATCCTGAATTCCTAAAGGAGGGCAATGCGATTAAGGATTTCATGAGTCCTGATCGTGTTGTAGTAGGAGTGGAGAGCGAAGATGCCCGACGCATGATGGAACGCCTCTACCGCCCGTTTCTTCTGAATAACTTCCGTGTCATCTTCACTGACATTCCATCGGCGGAAATGATCAAGTATGCCGCCAACTCCATGCTTGCTACCCGTATATCGTTTATGAACGATATAGCCAATCTGTGTGAGATGGTAGGCGCGGATGTGAATATGGTCCGTAAGGGCATCGGGTCAGATACACGCATCGGGTCTAAGTTCCTCTATCCTGGGTGTGGCTACGGCGGCAGCTGTTTCCCTAAAGATGTGAAAGCGCTTGTCAAGACTGCTGAGAGCCTTGGTTATGAAATGAAGGTACTTAAGGCTGTCGAGGAAGTTAACGAGTCACAGAAGCTGCGCGTGTATGATAAGCTCGTCAAGCAGTTTAATAATGATTTGAAAGGCAAGAAGATCGCCATATGGGGGCTGGCATTTAAACCTGAGACCGATGATATGCGTGAAGCTACATCGCTTGTAGTCATAGGAAAGCTCCTTGCTGACGGATGTCATGTATCTGTCTATGATCCGGTGGCTATGGATGAATGCAAGCGTCGTCTTGGTGAGACTGTTGACGTGTCATATGCCTCGGATATGTATGATGCCGCGGTTGATGCCGATGCAGTAGTGTTGCTTACGGAGTGGAAGATTTTCCGTATGCCCTCATGGAATGCTCTCCATAAGCTCATGAACGACTACGTGGTCATTGACGGACGTAATATATATGATGCCGCAGAAGTCCGTGAGAACGGTTTTGCCTATTCTGGCATAGGCACTGCGTGATGGCAGAGTGATAGAATATAAGCAATGGGCGCATCAGTCATGACTGATGCGCCCATTGCTTATCATGTAGAATGTCCGTTATTTCAAGGACCACTCAAAACCTTCTTTTGTGTCTTTGACATTGAATCCTATTTCGCTCATCTTGTCACGCAGAGCATCAGCTGTAGCCCAATCTTTTGAGGCTTTGGCTTTGGATCTCATTTCAAGCAGGAGCTCTACAGCGTCTTCAAACGGTTTCATTTTGTTGCCGTCACCTTCTGCAGCTTCTGATGACAGACCGCCGTCAGGTTTGATGCCAAGTATTTCAACGAGGAACGTGTCCATTATCGCCTTCATCTCGTCGATGTCAGCCTGTGTGGCTTTGGCATTTCCGTCATTGACCTGGTTTATGACTTTGCAAAGGTCAAAGAGCTGGGCTATGACCATGGGTGTGTTAAGGTCATCATCCATAGCCTCATAGCAAGCAGCTTTTATTCCGGATATGTCCACAGTAGATGTGTCTGACGGTTTCAGAGACATCAATCGCTTATATCCTTCAGTCATGCGTTGCAGAGCTTTCTCGGCTCCCTGCAAGGCTTCATTGCTGAAGTCTACCGTGCCGCGGTAATGCGCCTGAAGGATGAAGAAGCGGATGGTCATGGGTGAGTATGCCTGCGTAAGAAGCGGATGGCTGCCAGTGAAAAACTCGTCAAGGGTTATGAAATTGCCGAGCGATTTGCCCATCTTCTTGCCGTTGATGGTAATCATGTTGTTGTGTAGCCAGTACTTCACACTGTCCTTGCCGTTGTGGGCTACAGACTGGGCTATCTCGCACTCATGATGCGGAAACATAAGGTCCATGCCGCCGCCGTGTATGTCAAACTGCTGTCCGAGATACTTTTCGCTCATTGTAGAGCACTCGAGATGCCATCCGGGGAATCCTTCGCTCCAAGGCGACGGCCAGTGCATGATGTGCATGGGTGAGGCTTTTTTCCAGAGAGCAAAGTCAGCAGGGTTGCGTTTCTCTTCCTGTCCGTCAAGTGTGCGTGTCGTGGCAAGCAGCTCGTCTATGTTGCGTCCTGACAGTTTACCGTAGGGATGCTCGCTGTTGTACTTCGGCACATCGAAATACACCGACCCGTTGCTTTCGTAGGCATATCCACTGTCAAGGATTTTCTTGATATACTCGATCTGCTCTATAATGTGGCCTGACGCGTGAGGCTCGATGGAGGGGGGCAGCACATTGAGCTTTTCCATCGCCTTGTGGTAACGGAGAAGATAGTGCTGTACGACTTCCATCGGCTCCAACTGCTCCAGACGCGCTTTCTTGGCTATCTTGTCCTCTCCGTCATCGGCATCATGCTCGAGATGACCCACGTCGGTGATGTTACGTACATAGCGCACTTTGTAGCCCTGATGGAGCAGGTAACGGAACAGCACGTCAAATGTGATGGCTGGACGCGCATGACCGAGATGTCCGTCGCCGTAGACAGTGGGTCCGCAGACATACATGCCTACACGGCCTTCATGCAGCGGCTTGAAAAATTGCTTGGTGCGGGTGAGTGTGTTATACAGCTCCATCTGGACTATGCTTTGCCGCCCATCATGAACGGGTTGGGAATTTCACCGTTGTTGCCACCGTTGTTTTGAGGAGCGTTGAGGGGCTTCTTCTGCTGGATAACGCCGAAGTTTGCCTCATATTTTTTGATGTTGTCGGTAAGGGCAAACATAAGGTTCTTGGCGTTTTCGGGCGTCATTATGATGCGGCTCTGTACCTTTGCCTGAGGCATGTTGGGAGCTACAGAGATGAAGTCCATGAAAAACTCATTGCTGGAGTGGGAGATGACTGCCAGATTGGCATAGTGTCCGTTGGCTACTTCGGGGGTAAGCTCTATCTTGATTTCCTGTTGTTTGTTTTCTGCCATGATTGTAAAGTTTTTAAAGGTTGATATATGCAAATTTAGGCATTATCCTTGATAAAATCCATCAGTGACGGCTTTTTTTCAAGTATAAGAGTCGCAAGGTTTCCTAATAAAAAGCTAAATTTGCATTAATTATGATTGAAGCTATCGGCATATCCAAGTCATATGGGACACTCCGGGTGCTTGATGATGTGAGCATTTCATTGGCTGATTCGGAGATAACGGCGATTGTCGGACCAAGCGGTGCCGGCAAGACTACATTGCTCCAGATAATCGGGACGCTTGACCGTCCGGATGGCGGGGATGTGCAGTATGACGGGACGTCGGTGTTTGGTATGTCGGAGAGAAAACTCTCATCCTTCCGTAACAGACATGTGGGTTTCGTCTTCCAGTTCCATCAGTTATTGCCGGAATTTTCTTTGATAGAGAACATAATAATGCCCGCTCTTATAAGCGGGGTCTCGGTCAGAGAAGCGACACGAAGGGCTGAAACTCTCTGTGACTATCTCGGCATCTCCAACCGTCTGTCGCATCGTCCGGCTCAGCTTTCAGGGGGTGAATGCCAGAGAGGTGCTGTGGCAAGGGCGTTGATGAATAATCCGTCGATCATTCTTGCCGATGAGCCTACTGGAAGCCTTGACTCCCACAACAGGGCGGAGTTGCACCGCTTGTTTTTTGACATACGGCGCGATATGGGGGCTTCATTTGCCATAGTGACCCATGATGAATCACTTGCGGCAGACTGCGACAAGATTGTGCATCTGCGTGACGGAGTGGTCGAGCGCATCGATACTAATGTTTAATCTATAGGAGTCAATGTCAGGAGGTTATATGCACGCTAAGCCTTTCTATAGATTATGGTCTGTATTAGTCGGATGTGTGATGGCTGTTTCCGTGATGTCATGCAATGATACGGATGATAATCCCGAGTATCGTGATGCCACGGTCACAAATATGGTCACATATATCGGCATGGCTGACGGTGCGGTTTTTGAATACATAAGCATTGATGATGCTCCCTCTGTGATGCTTCGTACTACCGTCAGTATAGACCGCGACGTGGCTTCCGGGCAAAGATACATCATGACATATTATCCTATTGACGGCGATGAATCGGCATCTGGATTTATAGAGCCTGTGTCATTGGCAGCAGTCACGACTCTTGGTATCAGCGAAAAGGACATCTCCCATTATCCTCAATGGGATGAGTCCGGGATATATCTGTTGTCGGCATGGCGTTCGGGTAGCTATATCAACATACGATGCAAACTTCCATTCAGTGAGTCGCCGAGAGTGTTAGCTCTCGTGCCGTCATCCGAAGATGAAGGTGTATTTTATCTTGCTCATCAGGTAGAGAGTGGAGCAACGTTTGACCGTGCATATTATATCTCGTTTGATATGAGTCGATATTTGTCTGATCACCCGTCGTTAGATGCAATCAAAATCCATGTCAACAATACGAATCTGATGGATAATGTATTGACATTTCCGTTGTAACTGCCTTATAACCTGATAATCTGATGGACCATAAACCTGCAAATCAGTCATATCTCCCACCCATAGTATTTCATCCCATATTGAAGCCGGTCATATGGGGCGGATCGTTTATGAAATACTTCAAGTCGCTCGATACTTATTCGGGAGGAGCGACGATAGGCGAATGCTGGGAGATTTCAGGCCTTGAAGGAGATGAATCCATCGTGGATGGCGGAGAATACGACGGTCTGAGCATATCTCAACTAATAGCGCGTCTGGGTGCCAGGCTGATGGGTAAGCGCGTATATGACCGGTTTGGTACGAGGTTCCCTATCCTGGTCAAGTTTATTGATGCAGCGCGCGATCTGTCGGTCCAGGTGCATCCCGACGATGCTACAGCTAAAGCCTCGGGTCTTGTCGGGGGTAAAAACGAATTGTGGTACATAATCCGTAGTCAGGGCGGTGCAAAGATCTATGCAGGATTCAAGCGGGCGCTTACTCCTGAGGAATATGAGCATGCTATAGAGTCAAAGTCCATACTTGATTATATATCCACGCATAATTCCCGCTCGGGCGACACTTTCTACCTGCCCGGAGGGAATATCCATGCCATAGGTGCCGGGAACTTTCTGATGGAGATTCAGCAGACGAGCGGCATCACTTACCGTGTATATGACTATGACCGCAAAGACAAGTCCGGACGAAAACGACAGCTCCATACAGAGGAAGCCCGGCAGGTGATGTCGCTTGACAAGTACGACAGTTATATACCGAGTCCGTATTGGAGGCATTCGAGCGACCAGATATTGCTGATGAAGGACTGGGCGACTGTCAGGAAGCATCATGTCGACGGTACTTGCAGCCTTGAATTTCCACTTGACAGTTTCACGATACTGACATGTATAGAAGGAGGGGTGTCCATCAACTATCCCGGCACACATTTTGACCTTGCATTTGGATGTACATGTCTCATTGCTGCCGAGGTGACTGACATCAAGGTGGATGGCAGCGGCATAATGATTAGTTCTGCGGTGTCGATTTGATGTCTTTGCAGATGAACTAAGCCTATCGGTCTGGCGTTTTATAACTAAATCAAATAATGATATTAGTTATGAAAAAGACGGGCATATTTTATGGTTCGACCACTGGTACCACTGAGACGGTAGCAAAGCAGATAGCCGGACTGTTGGGCATAGATTCCAACGACATACACAATGTGGCTACCAGTGCTCCTACTGATGTGGCAGACTACGAGGTGCTGATTCTCGGGACATCTACTTGGGGATCTGGTGATATACAAGACGATTGGGCTGATTTTGTCAACGGTCTGAAAGTCATAGACCTGACAGGTAAGCAGATCGCTTTGTTTGGTTGCGGTGATGAAACCATGAGCGATACGTTCTGTAACGGAGTCGGCACTCTGTATGATGAACTTCAGGATACAGGCGCGGAATTTATCGGTGCTTTCAATGCTGACGGTTACAGTTATGACCATTCTACGGCAGTCCGTGACGGCAAAGCGGTCGGTCTGCTCCTTGATGATGTGAACGAGTCGCAGATGTCACCAGCGCGTATAGACGAATGGTGCACAATCGTCAAAAATGCGATAAGTGACTGATACATCAATCAGAGAGGCGCCAAATGGATATCCATTTGGCGCCTCTCTGATTTCTTAACAATTAATCGGTCGTGAAACCTTCTGGTGAGCTCATGAATGCCAGATGTCGTTCATGACACGCTTAGGTTTCGAGATGGGATGAACTGATGTCATGGATTCATCTGCCATAGAGGCTATGAGCCATTCGGCTATGAATTCGTGGCATGAGGGTTTCGCAACAGGTTGTGAGGCTGGTATGCCTACTAAGCTGCCGTAAAATGCATCGTGTGCGTAAGAAAATTTATCCATAATCAATATCCTGTAAATGTGAAAAAATGAAGTAAATAAAAACTCTCTGATTTGAACAACATAAAGTTACGGATAAAAGTTCACACTTTATAAACAAATTATGTTAAAATATGAATATTGTGACATAAATATATTTTAAAATAATATTTGAGGCATAAACCTACTCTAAGTAATGTCTGATAAAGTCGTTGTTAAAGAAAAAATTGTAAATTTGCATATGTCTATCCTATGGGATAGGCAACAATAGGTATAACGGGTATCCGCATGTGACGATAGTCCGGCACTAAGATAGGCTGCGGATGTCAAGAACTGTAACTATAAAAGACCAAAGAGTTGAAACAACAACACAAAAAGACTGCAATACTCCGCATGCACTGCCCGGATCAGCCTGGCATTATCGCTGTCATAACGCAATTCATCACAGAAAATCAGGGTAATATCATATATCTTGACCAGTATGTCGACAGAGTGAACGGTGTATTTTACATGAGAGTGGAATGGGAACTTGACCGGTTCCTTATACCGAGTGAGAAAATCGACGATTACTTCAACACTCTCTACGCGCAGCGTTACAGCCTCACATATAAACTCAGTTTCTCGAGCAGGGTGCAGCGCATGGCTATATTTGTCAGCAAGATGTCACACTGTCTGTATGACATGCTGTCACGTTATGTGGCAGGGGAGTGGGATGTGGAGATACCGGTCATCATAAGCAACCATCCTGACCTTGCCATGGCTGGTCAGCAGTTTGGCATACCGTTTGAAGTTGTGCCCGTGACGCGTGACAACAAGGAGGAGATGGAGCAGGTGGAGTTTGACATACTTGACAGGTATAATGTGGATTTCATAGTTCTCGCCCGATACATGCAGGTGCTGTCGGAAAACTTCATCAACCGCTATCCCAATCGTATCATAAACATACATCACTCGTTCCTCCCGGCTTTTGTCGGAGCTAAGCCTTACCATCAGGCATATGAGAGAGGGGTGAAGCTGATAGGCGCAACAAGCCACTATGTCACTACCGAACTGGATGCCGGACCGATAATCGAGCAGGAGGTGGTGCGCATATCCCATAAGGACACCATACCTGATCTGGTCAAGAAAGGCAGGGATCTTGAAAAAATCGTGCTGTCGCGTGCTGTGGAGAAGCACATCCAGCGCAAGATACTCACCTACGATAACCGTACCATAGTGTTCAGTTGACCTTGTCAGGGCTGCCATGAATGAGCCGGATGCAAAGACACTCAGCAACGGGAAGAAATTTCTGTCAAGCAATCTGTCCTATAAGATACTTATCCCTGTATTTATAGGGTTGGGTGTCGTAGCATGGCTATTTCATGACGAGTTTAGTGCAGAGGTCTGGGACAGCATCCATTTTGACTCTCATGTCATAATCTGCATAGCCTTGGCATGGCTGTGTATGATAGGTCGTGATTTCGGACTCAGTTGGCGTTTCAGGGCTATAACTGACCGTCAACTGAAGTGGAAGCAGGCAATCAGAGTCAACATGCTGTGTGAGTTCACATCTGCAGTGACTCCCTCGTCAGTAGGCGGTTCTACCTTCGGCATGATATATCTGCATCGTGAGGGTATCCCTTTCGGACGTGCCACGACGTTGATGATGACCACGTTGATACTTGATGAGTCGTTTTTTGTCATATTCTGTCCGATATTGATGTGGATAATATCGCCTGAGATATTATTCGGATTCAATAGCGATGCGTTCACTTCGGGATTGCGTACCGTGTTCTGGCTGGTCTATGCCGGCATAGTGCTGTGGACTGCATTCCTGTTTTTTGGTGTCATCGCGCGTCCGGCGGTTATAAAAAGAGTAATTAACGCCATATTCCGTATCCGCATTCTCAGACGTTGGCAGCAAAAGGCTGTCAGGATGACTGACAATATGGAGGCTACAGGTAAGGACCTGAAGCATCGTTCGCTGGGCTGGTGGATAAAGGCATTTGCAGCAACAGGGCTATCCTGGTCATCAAGATACCTTGTGGTCAACATGCTGTTTCTGGCGTTCGCACCTTATGCCTCCCAGTTAGTGGTGTTCGGACGTCAGTTTGTAGTATGGATAGTATTGACCATCAGTCCTACGCCCGGAGGCAGCGGCGTAAGCGAGTGGCTGTTCACGGAATACTATGGCGACCTGCTCAATGATTACGGACTTGCCGTGGTGATAGCTCTTTTCTGGCGCATAATAAGTTATTACATATACCTTGTCATAGGAGCATGCATAGTGCCTGGTTGGGTACGTCAGGGCATGCGGATGCGTGGCAATAAGAAGACAACTTAATAATCATCTTCATATCATGAAATTTATAGGTATAATACCGGCACGATATTCTTCGACACGATTTCCAGGCAAACCATTGGCTGACATTGACGGTGTGCCCATGATTATACGTGTGGTGCGTCAGGCATTGAAGGCACTTGACACAGTGGTGGTGGCGACTGATGACAATCGCATATATGATGAAGTGGTCAAATACGGCTACAATGCCGTGATGACATCTGTCACGCATCGCAGCGGCACTGACAGGTGTCTGGAGGCATATGACAGATTCGGTCATGATGCCGATGTCATCATCAACATCCAGGGAGATGAGCCGTTTATACACCCTGAGCAGATAGAGGAGCTTAAGCAGTGTTACACTGATCATACAGTTACTATAGCTACCCTGATACGCCGGTTTCCTCATGATGGCAGCTATGAGAGCCTTTCCAATCCCAATTCGCCTAAGGTGGTGATTGATGATAACATGAATGCGATCTATTTCAGCCGCTCTGTCATACCGTATCTTCGGGGCAAGGAACGAGATACATGGCAGCGATGCCATCAGTATTATACCCACGTAGGCATGTACGCATATCGTGTGGATGTGTTGCGCGAAATCACACGTCTGCCACAGTCTTCGCTTGAGTTGGCTGAATCTCTCGAACAGCTTCGCTGGCTACAGGCTGGTTACAGCATCAAGACAGGTGTTACAGACTATGAGACTGTGGGTATAGATACCCTCGATGATTTAGCCAAAGCAGTCGCTTACCTTAAAGAGACATACCATAATGGATGAACCGTGGCGACAGCAGGCACCTCAGGTACGCGAACTGTCTGATCTTGTGTTGCCCGCAGTGAAGCGCATCCAGCTGCCTAACGGCATCATGCTAAATATGCTTGCTAGGGGCGATGCTGACGTATGCCGTTTAGGCATATTCATGCGCGGTGGCTCTGCCGAGAGCTCCAAGCGGTCCGTTGCCTCACTCGCTGCGTCATTGATGCGCGAAGGGTCTGAGTCGTACAGGGGAAGTGAACTTGCAGATCTGTTTGAACGTAATGGAGCTTGGCTTGACACGTCAGCCCACTCACACTATACCTCTGTACATATATACTCGCTCAATAACAGGTTTAGCAAAGTGTTACCCGGTGTGGCAGATATGGTGCTGTATCCTGAGATGTCGGATGAGGTATTTGATATATACCGGGAGAACAAAGCGCGTGCATTGGAGACAGACCTTTGCAAGGTCGCTACTGTAGCGATGCGTGAGTCTGACCGCATATATCTGGGACAGGGACATCCGATGGCACGGTTTGACCAGCCTGATGACATACGCAATATAGCGGTGTCAGATGTGCGTGGTTTCCATGCATCGCGATGTGATGCTTCAAATATTACGCTGTTCCTCACTGGAAAAATTGATACCAAGGCAGTTGATGCCGTTGTGGAAACGTTTGGCAACATTGACTCTGAAAAACAATCTTGTCAGCTGGATGTCAGACTTCCTCAAGGTGTATGGACTCCGGATGTGAAATATGTCAGACTCCCTAATACTACTCAGGCAGCAGTCAGGATGACAATTCCTGCCATATCACGTGAACATGATGATTATGAAATGCTCAGGATAGCCGTCTGCGCTCTTGGTGGGTATTTCGGAAGTCGGTTGAACGCCAATATACGCGAGGCAAAGGGGCTGACCTATGGCATAGGTGCATCAATTATCGGGATTGACGGGTATGGAGCTATCAACATATCGTGCCAGTGTGACAGTCAGTATGTCGATACTGTGATATCGGAGATCCGTCATGAGCTGGATGCTATGAAGTCGGAGGATTATTCTGCTGATGAGCTGGCTCGGTTGAAACGGTTTTACATGACATCTCTCTCAGGCATACTTGAGTCACCGTTCAGTATCATGGATTTCTATGAGAGCGGACTTATTGCGGACATCCCTTCTGATTATTTCAAGCAGCAGCTTGATGCCTTGGAGGCGTTGTCACCTATCACACTGAGTGAGATGGCTACGAAATATTTCAATTCGGAGGCTGCCCTGACGGTTGTTGCAGGACATAAAGCATAGACTTCAGACATATGATGACTACGGATAAAACATCGGCTCTTATGTTGACTGCCTTGATGGTAAAATATGGTATCCGCAAGGTGTTTGCATCTCCAGGGTCACGAAATGTGCCGTTGCTGATAGCTTTCACTCGCAATGAGGACATCAATGTCGAGATGGTAGTGGATGAGCGCAGTGCTGCATTTATGGCTTTAGGCTATGCTGCAGTTGCTGGTGAGCCTGTAGCGTTGCTATGCACTTCGGGAACTGCGATGCTTAACTATATGCCAGCCGTCGCTGAGGCGTATTATCGGCATATTCCATTGGTGGTAATAACCGCCGACAGACCTTCGGAATGGATAGGACAGAAGGACTCCCAGACATTAGCGCAGCCTTGCGGACTTGAGCCGTATGTGAAGAGGTCGTTGGATATACCCGACTTTGCCCATGATGATGATATGCAGAAACGATGGTGGTGCAACAGGGTCATCAATGATGCGCTGACGATATGCTGCGATAGTCCTAAGGCTCCGGTGCATATCAATATGCAGTTTGACATGCCGTTGAATGCGCTCACTGATGAGGACTGTGTGGATGTAACCAAGATAGCTTCTATCAGACCATCGGGCAAGCTTGATACAGGTGCGGCTCGAGAATTGGGTCGCCGGATAGCATCACCCCACAAAGTTATGGTAGTCATAGGCAATATGCCACCATCACAGCGGGTCACCAAGGCGGTAATGAAGCTCACGAACATGCCTAATGTGGTCGTATTGGCTGAAAACCTTGCTAATATACATGCCGACAGGGTGCTTACGCAGATTGATACTGCCATAGCGAAGGTCGAGAGTATGAGCGATAGCGAGTCATACAAGCCTGATACTGTCATATATATGGGTGGCAGCATTGTCTCAGGCAAATTGAAAAAATATCTAAAGAAGAATCCTCCGTGTCAGTGTTGGTATGTCGGCGAAGAAGACAACTTTATTGACACATTCCAGTCTCTGACATTGAGAATCGATATGGAGCCGGATGTGTTTCTTCCGCAGCTTGCCAGTGCCATGTATCCTCATCGGGCTGAGTCGGAATATGCGGATTTATGGTATGCTGTGCATGATGAAATCAACGCACGGTTACATAAGTATCTTGACAAAATCGCATGGTCATCATTCAAGGCTATGGCAAAGCTGCTCGCTGCTGTTCCATCCAGATGGAATGTGGAACTGAGCAATGGCATGAGCGTCAGGCTCGCGCAGCAGATGTATGCCCCCCAGATACACCGTTGGAGCTGCAATAGAGGTGTCAGCGGTATTGACGGCAGCACATCGACTGCAGTCGGTGCACAACTTGCATACCGCCATGGTGCGACGCTTCTGATTACCGGTGACATGAGCCAGGCTTATGATTTGACCGCGTTGGGCACTGAGCAGGTAACAAACCGCATGCGCATAGTGGTGCTTGACAATGGAGGGGGCAACATATTCCGCTGCATACCATCCACAGAGGCTCTCCCTGAATTGGAGACATGTCTGGAACTCGGCATGCGTACTCCTTTCGGAGCGCTTGCCCGTGACTGGGGTTGGGAATGTATGGAGGCATATGATGAGGCCACTTTTGACAGTGCCATGGAGACATTTATGTCTGAGAGTGAAAAGCCATGTATGCTTATTGTTAAAACTGACGGCAAGTATGATGCCTCTGTATGGAAGGATTATTTTGACTATATTACCGAATAAAATCATCAAAAATATACTGACATCATGAGAGAATGGACAACGATAAAGGAGTACACTGATATACTCTTTCAGAAGTATGGCAAGATAGCCAAGATAACCATCAACCGTCCGGAGGTATATAATGCTTTCCGACCGCAGACTAACCGTGAGATGCTTGACGCCATGGCTTACTGCCGGGAAAGCCCTGAAATCGGGGTCGTGATACTGACCGGTATCGGAGACAAGGCTTTTTGTTCGGGCGGAGACCAGAAGGTCAAAGGCATAGGCGGATATATCGATGAAAACGGCACGCCTCGTCTCAATGTACTTGATCTTCATAAAGCCATCCGTAGCATTCCCAAGCCTGTGATAGCCATGGTCAACGGATATGCCATAGGCGGTGGTCATGTATTGCATGTGGTCTGTGACCTGACGATTGCATCGGAAAATGCGCTCTTCGGACAGACCGGTCCCAAAGTCGGCAGTTTTGATGCCGGTTTCGGATCAAGTTATCTTGCCCGCTGTGTGGGACAGAAGAAGGCTCGTGAGATATGGTTCCTATGCCGTCAATACACAGCCAAGGAGGCTGAGGAGATGGGCATGGTCAACAAGGTCGTCCCCTTCGAGCGTCTCGAAGACGAGACCGTGGAGTGGTGCGAGACGATACTTAAGCGCAGCCCTATGGCTATACGTATGATAAAGAGAGCATTGAATGCCGAATTGGATGGGCAGCGTGGCATGATGGAGTTTGCCGGAGATGCCACTCTCATGTACTATCTGATGGCTGAGGCTCAGGAAGGCAAGAATGCTTTTCTTGAGAAGCGTGACCCGGATTTTGACCAGTTCCCCAAATTCCCGGGATAATGCGGCTTGCAGATAATATACAGGCAGAGTATTGCCGATATTCCCTTGACTTCAAGTTCAAGGCTGTGACATCACGTCAGAGCATGGATACGAAGGAGACTTATTTCATACGTCTTACTGACAGAGATACAGGTCTGGTAGGACTCGGTGAATGCGCGTTGTTTCGCGGTCTGAGTGCGGAGGACACCCCTGAATATGAGCATAAGTTGCGCAAATTGTGCGACATCATCAATAGAGGTGAGAAACTTCCAAAATCAAGTTCGTCTGTCTCATTCGGACTTGAAACGGCAATCAGAGATCTTAGCAATGGTGGCAAGCGCCTACTATTCCCTTCGGGATGGCTTGAAGGGAAGTATGGCATACGCACCAACGGACTCGTATGGATGGGCAGCGAGAAGGAGATGTCGGAAAGGATTGCCAGCAAGCTTGATGAAGGGTTCAAATGCCTGAAACTGAAAATCGGTGGTATCGATTTTGAACGTGAGCTGAAGCTGCTTGAATCGATACGCAACCAGTTTGACTCCAAAACTCTGGAACTAAGGTTAGATGCCAATGGTGCGTTTACTCCTAAGGATGCGTTGGCAAAACTTGAGCGTCTCAGTAAGTATGGCATACACTCTATCGAGCAGCCTATACGTGCCGGACAATGGTTTGCTATGGCTGACATATGTCGTAAGTCTCCTATACCTGTAGCTCTTGATGAGGAGTTGATAGGGGAGAGCGACAAGGTGCGGCGGGATACCATGCTCAATATCATAAAGCCGTCGTATATTATCCTGAAACCGTCGTTGTGCGGAGGACTCGATGCTACAGACCAGTGGATAGAGTCAGCAAAGGAACACAAGATAGGTTGGTGGCTTACATCTGCTCTGGAGTCAAACATCGGTCTGAACGCTATCGCACAGCTCGCTGCCAAACACAATGTCAAGCGTCCGCAGGGTCTCGGCACCGGCATGCTTTACCGTAATAATGTCCCTTCTCCGCTGCTGCTTAGAGGAGAACGTATGTACTACGATACTGATGGTGAGTGGGATGTCTCTTGCCTTGACTTTTCCAGTCCTGTGAGATGATATGGAACTTTCGGCATTTTTGGAAGAATGGAGGTCTGAGACTCCGTATATAGTCGCACATACGTCAGGCTCTACTGGCAAGCCTAAGGAGATACATTTGCTGAAAACGGATATGGAGGAATCGGCGCGAATGACTGCCGATTTTTTCCGTCTTGATGCTGCATCGCACCTGCATCTCCCCCTGTCGCTGGATTATATAGCCGGCAAGATGATGGTGGTGCGCAGTATCATCAGCGGTTGTCGGCTCTCGGTCGAGCTGCCGACATCAACGCCGTTGGCAGATGCGGTTTTTCAATGTGACAGACTGTCGCTTGTCGCTATTGTGCCGATGCAGATCGAGGGACTGATGAAATCACCACATCTCTCCAAGATTGACAATGTCATAGTAGGAGGCGCACCGCTGTCGCGCCAACAGGAGGAAATATTGAAGCATGCCCCATTTCGCGTATATGCGACATACGGTATGACTGAGACCGCCTCACATGTCGCATTGAGAAATATCAATGGCAGTGATGACGCTCTCTTTGTCGGATTGCCCGGATATAAGTTTTCTGTGGACGACAGAGGGTGTCTGGTAATAGAAAACAGTCGGATGTCATGGCAAAAGCTCGTGACAAATGATGTCGTGGAACTGTATGAGGGTAACTCTTTCAGATGGCTGTCACGCTATGACAATGTCATCAACAGCGGCGGAATAAAGCTCTACCCCGAGCAGATAGAACGGGCTATAGCGCATCTGTTGCCTGACGGGAAGTATTTTGTTTCATCAGTACCTGATGCCCTTCTTGGTAGCCGTATGGTGCTGGTGCTTGACCAGGATGTTGACACGGAGATCACGATTGATGATTTGAAGGCTTTTTTGCCCAGATATCACGTGCCAAAGGAAATCATCCGCAAGACATTGGAATATACCTCCACTGGTAAACTAAAGCGGTCACTTTAAGGCGAACAGATTGCGGATTTCTGATGCCACACGTTGGATCTGAGCGTCCGTCAGTATGGATCCGCTCGGGAGGCAGAATCCGCGTTCAAACAGGTTGGCAGATACACCGTTCTGGTAGTTAGGTGCGTCAGAGAAAAATGGCTGCATGTGCATCGGACGCCACAGCAGCCGTCCTTCGATATTATGACGCAATAGATGCTGGCGCAGGTCTTCAGGCGTTATGCCTGTGGCTGGGCTGATTTGCATGGTAGACAGCCAGAAGTTTGAATCATATGCCGCAGACGGATTGTCATGGATCGAGATGCCGTCAATATCGCCCAGCAAAGATGCATAGAGCGCATGAATCTCACGACGACGATGCACACGGTCAGGGAGCACTTCCATTTGGCCGCATCCTATGCCGGCACAGATATTGCTCATGCGGTAGTTATATCCCAGCTCTTTATGATAGTAGTAGGGACGGTTCTCACGTGATTGGGTGGCATAGAATTTGACTTTTGCAGCAGCTTCGGCAGTCGGGCATATCAATGCTCCTCCTCCCGATGTGGTTATGATTTTGTTGCCGTTAAAACTCAATGCCCCATAGTTGCCGAGCGTACCTGCTTTGTTATTATTGTAGGTGCTTCCGAGACCTTCGGCTGCATCTTCAAGGACTGGTATGCCATACTTGTCGGCTATAGATAGTATTTCGTCCATATTGGCAGGCATTCCGTAGAGGTGCACTACTACTATTGCTTTGGGGGCTTTGCCTTTTCGGGCTATGCGGTCTTTGATGGCTTCCTCCATCAGGGATGCATCCATGTTCCACGTAGAAGGTTCGCTGTCTACGAACACGGGAGTGGCACCGCAATAGACCACAGGGTTGGCACTGGCTGAAAATGTCAGTGATTGACATATGACCTCATCATCTTTCGACACTCCGAGCATCACCAGCCCCAGGTGTATCGCTGATGTCCCGGATGATAATGCTACGACATGGTCATGGCGGAGATATTTGGCTAATCGTTGTTCGAATTCATCGACATTAGGACCTAAGGGCACTACCCAGTTATCGGCAAATGCACGGTTGATCCATTTCATTTCATTGCCTCCCATATGAGGCAGCGACAGCATGATTTTTTCGTCCATATCTATATGATGAGTCTATGACAATAATCTGGCAATCAGTAATTTCAATCGGAGAAGTATATCAGGAGATTTATATCGTTCGATCGCTTCCAGCAAGAAGCGATGTTCGCGCTCTACATCGGGGATATAGGATTGAAGGTTGTTGGCTCGGAGATATTCGGTCTGTAGTTCTTTAACTCTGCTGATTTCATCGGTAAGACCTTTACGGGTCAGGTCACGACTCATGCCTCCGTATCTGTAATAATAGATGGACTCAGGAGAATACATGACTTTAGGTCTGCCTGAGAAAACGAGCATATTGAATAACCTGTCTTCGCCCCAAAATCCTTTGTATTTAATGTCAGGAAAGGTGGCTATAAGGCTACGTCGGTAGAGTTTGGCAGGGATACCAGGGTTAAAGATGGTGTGATCCGCAACAATGCCTCTAAAAGCTTCGGTGGTATCATAGCGGCATGGGAAATGCCAATGGAAATTGATGCCGGCTTTTCGAGCGAATTGTACCAGTCGCAGTTGGACTATGTCGGCAGAGTTTGCCAACGCTGTTGTTACAGCCCTCATGACTGCATCTTTGTGCAGACAGTCATCGGCATCAAGATAAAGGAGATATTGACCCTTAGCCATCGATGCCCCATAGGCACGTGCCTCATAAGCATTTGCTTCGGGAAGACGGAAAGTATTGACACCCTTGTAGCCTGATATGATAGAGAGGGTTACGCCGACCTCTCCATTGAGCACCACTATGATTTCTATGGGGGTATAGGACTGAGCCAACACGCTGTCAATAGCAGCCTTGATAGTGGAGTGTGAATCACCTGATGGGATGATTACGCTGACCAACGGCAATGCAGTGTGATGACCCGATACCTTATCCATTTTCATCCATTGAAACTCTGATGCAAATTTAGGCAATATTCATGATACATGCTCTAAATCCGACATATAAAAAAGCCCTGAGGAAATATTGGGGAATACTCCGTCAATATCCGCCACAGGGCTTAAAGTCTATATTGTGAAAAATGAAAATGTCAGGTTAGAGACCTTCGCTATGAGGATTGTTGTTGAGTTCCTTTACATCCTCTTTGACCATCTTGGGGGTGACCTTTTCATCATCTGCCTGATTTACCGTCACTCCGCGGTATTCATCCTCAGGCTGTATTTTAGGTTCTTTGTTCTTATCCATAATAAGATGCTTTTTATGGTTGATTATTCGTTTTAGTCATTATACCTATTAAACATATAGCAGAGAGGTATAGTTCACAGGTGTTTGTCTAACCAACTGAATATTTCATTATACAGAGGTATTCTTAAGCTTTTTTTTGACAGCAGCAGGTCATGCAGACCACCATTGACTTTCACACATGTCACATCGCTTCCCAAAAGCAGCCCATATCGCTTGATTTCACTGGCATCAAGCACAATATCGGCATTCTGGCATTCAGGAGTCCAGTCATCTACTGTAAGACTCCGCGCGCTATACATTAGCAATATGGGTATGCTGATAGTATGCACTCCCGAGTGGAGGTAGCTTTGAGCTTTGTCAACAGCACGTACCCATCCGGCTGTGACTGTCGGGCTTTGCAGGAGTTTCCACTGGGTGTCGTAATTCCATTCGCCCTTATATTCTTTCAGAAGGCTTTCGCCGTAGGCTGTGGATTTGCTTTGTGGTATGGGAGTCCCAGGAAACACATAGCCGAGTGCCGAAACAGCCGGCACCAGCCATTCGATTTTTCCGAGATTCCAGTCAAGGAAAGGCGAGTTGAGTATCAGTGCATTTATCCTCACCGGATTGGACTTGGAGGCAAGGTAATATGATGCTATCAGACCTCCGGTGCTATGTCCCATGAGGACTATTTCCTTAAGTCCGGACTGTTTCATCGTGACGAGAGCCGAATCTATGTCGGGGAAGTATTCCTTAAGGTCGCGTGTGTCAAACTTGGGTTGTCCCTTGATAATCGAGCGTCCGTATTTTCTTAGGTCCACCGCATAGAAATCATATCCATGATTGACAAATTCATCTGCCATCTCGCTATTGAAGAAGTAGTCATTAAAACCATGGATATACAGTACGCCACGTGAGGCAGTGTCATTGATGCAGAGCTTGCGTATGATGGTAGAGCGGACATGACCATCGTAGTCATTGGGATGCTTCACATAATGCATCTCCAGACCGTCGCCCAATATGTCAGGTGCCCATGAGCGGTATGCCTGCTGGGAAAATGCCGATTGCAGCCACAGAATTTGTGCGGCTGCAATCGTAATCAATGTAACCAATAATCTGTTTGGTCGCATAGAGGTGTAGTGGGAATAGCGTTTCGGTGATTATTTGTTTTTATATTGCGGCAGCAGAGGTACCGGGAATTTGGAGAACAGAGTGGAGACAGCCTGGCTGATTTCGTTGAGGTTTCTGAACTGTCCGCTGCCCTGATTGAGTATGGTGGCTACGGAAGCACTAAACAAGGGGAGCTGGTCTTTAATGTTGACCATATCCATGGTCAGGACCCCTTCTTTATATATGCCGGTTATTACCTGTGCATTGCTATAATAAGCTGAATAGTAGTTGTTCCAGTAGCCGTAGGGATACATGTAGAACGGGTATAGTCCGTTGTACATCGGACCGGCATATGGCATGTAGGCAGGTGGTAGGACAGGTTCGGTAGAGATTTCGTTCTTTACGGTAAGGGCGATGTTGACAAGGAGATTGCTCGTGGAATCCTCAACGAAACCTCGTTCGATCATCTGCTCGCGGATGGCAGCGGCGATGTTGTAATATGTCACCATCTGCATCCCTGGAATCATATGTCCGTCAGCAGGAGTGACTATGCGAAAAGTATGGTATTGCGCCAGGTTGGCATTATTATATGTCTCGCTGTTGACGAGAGAAAACTGGCTGCAACTTGTGGTGGCAAGTGCCAGAAGAGCAGTTGCAAATAAAATCAGCTTCTTCATATCTGTACATGATTATAGATGAAACGAATATACATTAAAAACGTTTGCTGCTATAATTAGTTCAAAAGCTGATGTCTGCTGTCATAGGCTGCCAAGAAGTGACTCTAATGCGTTTTTGATGTCACGCAGTCGCATCACTACTTCTGCTTCTTTGGTATGTCCTGTAGGGTTGTCTTTGAGGTATGCTTTGGCGGCTTCGATTTTCAGCCCTTTCTCTTTGAGAAGATAGTTGATCATCTCTACCTTGCGGATGTCGGCAGGTGTATAGAGCCGCTGCCCCGAGCGTGTGCGGCGTGGCGACAGTCTTGGAAACTCCGACTCCCAATATCGTAATGTAGTAGCCGGGATATTAAGAATCCCGGCTACTTCCGATGTTTTGTAAAATCTTTTTTCTGTAACGTCATCCATACTTATGACGGTATTACAGAGCCGTTGAGCATGATAAACTCCTCTGCGTCAAGAGCCGCCTTGCAGCCTGAAGCTGCAGCTACCACCGCCTGCTGATAATGCGGATCGGCTACATCGCCTGCCGCAAATACACCGGGGATATTGGTGGCTGTCGACGGGGTTGACGTGATGATATAGCCATTGGAATCCAGCTCAAGTATCTCTTTGAACAGATCGGTGTTAGGCTGGTGTCCGATGGCGAGGAAAAATCCATCGATGGGCAGCTCATAGATGCGTTCGTTTTCTTCTCCTTTGTGTTCTACCAAAGTGGCACCTTCAAGCACCTCTTCACCATACAGACCGACGGTGTTGGTATTATAGAGAATATGGATATTGTTCTTGTCGTTGACACGTTGCTGCATGGCTTTTGATGCCCTCAGGAAATTCTTGCGGACAATCAGATATACCTCCGATGCGAGATTAGACAGATATAAAGCCTCCTCACAGGCTGTGTCACCACCGCCTACCACTGCCACTTTTCGTCCGCGATAGAAAAAACCGTCACATGTGGCGCATGCCGACACCCCGAGTCCTTTGAATTTTTCCTCGTCTTTAAGTCCGAGATATTTGGCTGATGCGCCTGTCGCTATTATGACGGTATCTGATAGGATGGTGCGGCCGTCAGATATGGTTGCTTCAAAGGGACGCTTAGAGAAATCGACTTTTACCACTTCGCCAAATCTCAAATCTGCTCCTACTTTGGCTGACTGTTTACGCAGGTCATCCATCAGTTCCGGTCCCTGGATTCCTTCAGGGTATCCAGGGAAATTTTCTACTTCTGATGTTGTGGTCAACTGTCCTCCAGGCTGACTACCTTCATAGACGATAGGGCTGAGGTTGGCACGAGAGGCATATATGGCAGCCGTGTATCCAGCAGGTCCGGATCCTATTATGAGGCAGTGTGTTTTATTTGTTTCCATGATTGATATTTTTAATAGATTTGGCAGATTTATCTCAGATCCACGACTTTGGCTTTAGGATATTTCTTGCGATCAAAGCGAAATGTATTGTCGCTTACCGGGGTGTTGCGGATCTGCAAGGTGGGTATGGATATGCGTGTTTCGCTGCCATCGCGTCCTTTGATATTGATAGCCGTGGGCAGCAGGGTAGAGGATTTGAGAGTGATGGTGATTTGGGTCCAGTCATTGTTCTTGCTTATCGCTTTCAGCAAGATGGTGCGGAATCCCGGGGAGCTTTTGATGACCGAAGAAGTGTACTGCTTCCTAAGCCCGCTGATGATGGCAAGCGGATTAGTGGCTGCAAGCTCCTCGTCGGTCGGTTCGATGATGTTTACTTCGCCAGTGGATGGTGCGTAAGTCCACTGTGTGGTGCCGTCATACCATGTAGTCATGGCATTGTTGGTGGTCGTGAATTTATTTCCTGCAAGCAATATTGTGCCTTTGATGTCATTGCCTCCAGAGTGGAGTGTATATGAGGCACTGATGCTTTTAGCACCCTTGATTTTTGCAGCGGATTGATCCAACAGTTTTGTGGCATCATTGGCAGCGTAGATGTCCGTGGCGCATAGACACATGATGATGGTCAGTATGCGCAATATGGTGCTATATGACTTGTTCATGTTGTATTAACAGTTCTGTAAGTGAAAAGTTATATATGCCGGTGGCTCCATCAGATGTCACTTCTGTGACAGTATGGCATCCAATGACATCGGGTCAATGAGAATCTGGCGCGGCTTGCCTCCTTGTGAAGGTCCTACGATACCGGCAGCTTCCATCTGGTCCATTATCTTCCCGGCACGGTTGTAGCCGATAGAGAAACGGCGTTGGAGCGATGATGTCGACGCGACACCTGAGCTGAGCACAGCCATGGCTGCCTCATCAAACAGAGGATCCCGTTCGCCAAATGAGCCTGAAGAGATTGTTTCACTTTCATCGGGGAGACATTCGGGAAGATAAAACGCATGTTCGTAGCCTGCCTGCATATCGATTTCCTCGCATATCGACTCAACCTCGGGAGTGTCGATGAATGCACACTGCACACGCGAGATTTCTCCGTCGCGCGAGAAAAGCATATCGCCTCTGCCAATGAGCTGGTTGGCTCCAGGTCGGTCAAGGATGGTACGAGAGTCGACCATCTGTGTCACTCTGAAAGCCACACGCCCCGGGAAATTGGCTTTGATTATACCTGTGATGACATTGGTTGATGGACGCTGAGTGGCGAGAATCATGTGCATACCCACGGCTCGGGCTTTCTGGGCAATACGGGCAATAGGAGTCTCGACTTCCTTGCCTGCTGTCATTATAAGGTCGGCAAACTCATCGACTATGACCACTATGTAGGGCATATAGTGGTGTCCCTTTTCGGGATTAAGCCGACGCTGTATGAACCGGGCGTTATACTCCTTGATATTCCTGAGATTAGCCTCTTTGAGCAAGGCATATCGCTGATCCATGAGCAAGCACAGTGACTTCAATGTCGTCACTACTTTTGACGGATCAGTAATGATGGCTTCATCCTCGTCAGGAAGTTTGGCAAGGTAATGATTCTCAATTCGGCTGTAGAGGCTGAATTCTACCATCTTAGGGTCAATCAGCACAAATTTAAGTTCAGCCGGATGCTTCTTATATAACAGAGATGCAATGATGGCATTAAGTCCTACTGATTTACCCATGCCGGTAGCACCGGCAACGAGCAGATGGGGCATTTTAGTGAGATCGGCTATGAATACATCGCCTGAAATCGTTGAACCCATCGCCATGGGCAGCTCCATCGTGCACTCCTGATAGTCACGCGATGTGATGATTGAGCGCATGGATACTGTCTGAGGCTCTTTGTTAGGCACTTCGATGCCTATGGTGCCACGTCCGGGTATGGGGGCGATGATGCGTATGCCGAGAGCCGCCAGGCTTAGGGCGATATCATCTTCCAGTCGCTTGATTTTAGCGATGCGCACGCCTTCGGCAGGGATGATTTCATACAGGGTGACGGTCGGGCCGACTGTAGCTTCTATGTGAGAGATGCCTATGCCGTAATCATTGAGGGTCTTGGTGATGCGTTCCTTGTTTTCTTCCTGTTCGGCGAGGTCCACATTGTTTTCCTTGATTTTGCGGTCAATCAGGCAGTCGATTGAGGGAAAGCGGAAGCGTGGCAGGTCGGCTGTAGGATCATAAGGTTCCTGTTCCACTGTTTTTGCCACTTCAATTTCACCTGTGCTTATGCTGAATGTCTCCGTAGGTGTGGCAGCAGGTGCAGGTTCTTCAGAAAGGAGTTCCGATGTATCGGTGAGCGCGGTGTCGTCAGCATCGACATAGGGAGCGTCAATGTTGTCCTTGATATCTTCTGTTTCACTTGCGGAATCGATGGTGGATGTCTTCGGATAATCAGTTATATCGTATGATGGTATATTTATTCCGATCTTCATCTCCTGGGCATACGGATCTGCCTCGGAAAGGGGAGAAGTGGAAGCTGCAACTTCGTTGTCGTTTGAAATGTTCTCTGACGGTTTTGATGCGGATGGTGTCTCAGCCTTAGGATGCTCAGCCTTAGGATGCTGGGCTGCATGACGGGCTTTCATAGCCTTGATGCGGGCAGTGCGTTTCTGGATCTGGACGTAGATGAAATTCCATGCGTTCTGTATGAACGGTAGGAAAATCAGCAACATCAGCGCACCCATGATCACGCTTATGGATATTGCACCGACTATGCCTGAGTACGCTATCAGAAGTTTGTTGATATAATACCCGTGTTTGCCGCCCCAATATATGAATCCTTCGTGGTCATACGTCGCTAATCCAAGTATGATGGATACCGCTATAGTGGATACAAGGCACTTGGCGGTCAGATTCCAGAACTTGAATTTCATTACCTTGAGCAGGGTCAGACCCAAAGCTCCGATGTAGAATATCATTATGAAACCTGCAACGCCAAGAGTGGATGAGAAAATGGCGTTAGATGCCCAAGCTCCCACGGGACCTCCGGCGTTTTTGACGCTACCATCCTGTTGGGCAAGTGCAGATAATGAATTGTTGGTAACGGCACTCTGGTCCGCCGCGCCAGTGGTAAGATACCCTATGGTCGATATCGTAAGATATACCGCGATGATTATCAACACAATGCCGACAAACATCCTGGCTCTGCCATCCGCAAATATACGGCGTGTGAACCCGTGTGATTTTGCGGGTTTGACAGCTGCCGTCTTCGAGTCTGATCTATCAGCCATAGATTGTGTTGCCTTCCGACGATTGCGTGTGGCTGAACTGTCAGGGTAGGTATATGGGGTGTCAGACCCGGCTGGTGAAGCTGTGTCCCTAATCTCAGATTCGGATTGCTGGGCATATGATGATAATTCCATAGGATCATCGCCGCCGTCAAAAGTGGGGAGATCCATATCGCTCAGTGAATCCAGACTGCCTGTCGTGGAGTTGAATCTTGACATTTAATAAGTCCTGTGGGGTAAGATGTTAGTGATATGATTAGGGAGATGCCACGTCCTGTCTACAGTCGGGTCAGCTGGCTGATTGTCTCTACGGGATCGGGTGAATTAAACACGAAACTGCCTGCGACCAATATGTCAGCTCCGGCATCTACAAGTCGCCGTCCTGTCTCGAGGTTTACGCCACCGTCAATTTCAATCAGTGCTTTCGAACCGGTTTTCTCTCTCAGTTCTACGAGACGATGTAGCTTATTAATGGTGTTTTCTATGAATTTCTGACCTCCGAAACCCGGATTGACCGACATCAGAAGCACCATATCTACATCGTTGATGATGTCCTCAAGCATGACCACTGGAGTGGCTGGATTGAGAGTGACTGCCGGACGCATGCCGGCATCACGGATGGCTTGTACGGTGCGGTGGAGATGCGTGCAAGCCTCGACATGGACGTTCATGAATTCGGCGCCGAGGTCGCGTACCTGCGATATATAGTTTTGCGGATTGACTATCATAAGATGCACATCCAGCGGTTTCTTAGCATACTTGGCGATGGATTTCATCACTGGAAATCCAAAGCTGATGTTAGGGACGAATACACCGTCCATGACATCAAGGTGCATGTATGCGGTTTCGCTCTCGTTGAGCATCTCGACGTCTCTGCCGAGATTGGCAAAATCAGCTGACAGGAGTGATGGGGCTATCTTGACCATAAGAAAGAGGGGTTAGATCTCTTCGTTTTTAGCCTTGGGTTTGAAGGCATTGAATAAGATAATACCTACACAGATCACGCCGATACCCAGTCCGACATATGTGAGATAATCGTTGTATTTCTCCACCTGAGTAAACAGCCCGTCGATATTGACATGCAGACCTAACCAATAGCCGAGTCCGGCAAGCACTGCGTTCCACACCATAGCGCCAAGACCTGTGTAAAGTATGAATTTCCATATGTTCATCCTTGCGATGCCGGCGGGGATGCTTATCAGCTGGCGAACGGCAGGGACAAGACGGCCTACAAATGTAGAGACTGCACCGTGTTTGTCAAAATAAGTCTCTGCTTTCATGACCTTAGCTTTGTCTATCAGGCAGGCATGTCCTATGCGCGAATCGGCGAATCTGTAGACGAGCGGACGGCCTATCCATATCGATAATCCGTAGTTGACCAATGCTCCGACTATAGCACCGGCTGTAGCGACAAGGATTATGACATATACGTTCATGTCTGCTACCTGTATGGTGGTGCCATGGTACTGGAGCTGGCGCACTGACTGCGCAGCAAGAAAGGCAGCCGGAGGCACTACGACCTCGCTCGGAAAGGGTATGAATGAGCTTTCCACAGCCATGAGCAGAAATACGAGCAGGTATGACGCATTTTCAACTACCCACTGGAAGGTGGTCGAAGCATCGAAAATCGCGCAGGTTATAACATCCAGGATCATCAGTGTTGTCTAATAAATTGGTGATTTATAAAGAATTGTTAGATGTTTACAAATGCACACTCCATATGGAATATACTTTATCTGCAAATTTACAATCTTTATTCAATCCACGCAAAATAAATATTGCCTATCTTTGCAATATATATTATTCCAACCCGTGTAATATGAAGAAATGGAAAGTCTTATCATCTGAATATTTATTTAAGCGTCCGTGGCTGACAGTGCGCAAAGACTGTCTGCGGCTGCCTAACGATGCTGTGATAGATGAATATTATGTGCTCGAATATCCGACATGGATAAATGTTATCGCTATAACTAAAGACGGGCAGTTTGTGATGGTGGAACAATATCGCCACGGCTTGGGTGATGTTTTCACTGAATTGGTCGCCGGGGTAGTTGAAGATGGCGAACCTCCATTGGATGCTGCAAAGAGGGAGCTTGCTGAGGAGACCGGCTTTGGCGGTGGTCGATGGGAGCTGTTGACAGTGCTGGGGCCTAATCCGGGCAGCATGAACAATCTTACATATTCATATCTTGCAACCGGCGTGGAACTCCTTGGCTCGCAACACTTGGATGCGACCGAAGATATAGGAGTAAAGCTGCTGTCCGAAGACGAGGTGCGGACATTGCTTGACAGTGACAGCATCAAGCAGGCACTGATGGCAGCGCCTCTGTGGAAATATTTTGCCATTCGTAGATAATATAACGTGTCGCGTGCATTTATAATAAAAGCCTCCGCTGCCCATGTGTGCTGCGGAGGCTTTTGTATCCCCGTGGGGAGTCGAACCCCAATCGTTGGAACCGGAATCCAATATTCTATCCATTGAACTACGGAGACGTCACTCAGGAGCCGCATAGCTCCTTATTCAATGGACAAAATTACATTTTTTCCGGGAGTTTACCAAACGCCCTCTAAATAATAGTTAACAGCTCCATTGTTTTGGCAAAAAATGAGTATCTTTGCATGCAATAAAAAACAATCCCAAGTACTGATAACATAATAATACCTGTCATCATGTCATTTATTGCCGATAGAGTAAAGATGGACGGACTTACATTTGATGATGTCCTCCTTATTCCTGCTTATTCAGAAGTATTGCCACGCGAGGTAGATCTCCGCACCAAGTTTTCACGTAACATCACGCTTAATGTCCCTATCGTTTCCGCAGCGATGGATACGGTTACCGAAGCGCAGCTTGCTATCGCGCTTGCCCGCGAAGGCGGCATCGGTGTAATACACAAGAATATGCCTATTGCAGAGCAGGCTCGTCAGGTGCATGCAGTCAAGCGCGCCGAAAACGGCATGATCTATGATCCCGTGACCATCAAGCGTGGCAGCACTGTCAGCGATGCTCTCAACATGATGAAAGAGTATCATATCGGCGGCATCCCTGTTGTGGATGATGAGGGTCATCTCGTAGGTATTGTCACCAACCGTGACTTACGTTTTGAGCGCAATCTTGACCGTAAGATAGACGAGGTCATGACTAAAGACAATCTGGTGGTTACACATCAGTCTACTGACCTTGAAGAGGCTGCCCAGATCCTTCAGGAGCATAAGATAGAGAAGCTCCCTGTCGTTGACAATGATGGTCATCTGGTAGGTCTTGTTACCTATAAGGATATTACCAAGGCGAAGGACAAGCCCTATGCCTGCAAGGATGAACGTGGCCGTCTGCGTGTAGCTGCAGGTGTCGGTGTCACAGCCGATTCTATGGATCGCGTGGATGCTCTCGTTGAGGCTGGCGTAGATGCCATCGTGATTGACACTGCTCACGGGCATTCCAGAGGTGTAATCGGAGTCCTGAAGGCTGTTAAGGAAAAGTATCCTCATCTTGATGTCGTGGTCGGAAATATAGCCACAGGTGATGCGGCGAAGTATCTCGTAGAGAACGGCGCCGATGGTGTCAAGGTAGGCATCGGTCCGGGTTCAATCTGTACTACACGTGTGATTGCCGGAGTCGGCGTGCCTCAGCTCTCTGCTGTCTATGACGTTGCCAAGGCTCTTGAAGGTACTGGTGTACCCCTCATTGCTGATGGCGGCATCCGCTACAGCGGTGACATCGTGAAGGCTTTGGCAGCCGGTGGCAATAGTGTCATGCTCGGTGGCATGCTTGCGGGTGTCGAGGAGTCTCCTGGTGAAACAATCATCTTCAACGGACGTAAATATAAGAGCTACCGAGGCATGGGGTCACTCGAGGCTATGGAGAAGGGCTCCAAAGACCGCTACTTCCAGGCTAATGAGACAGATGCCAAGAAGCTTGTACCCGAAGGTATCGCTGCCCGAGTGCCTTATAAAGGTCTTCTTTATGAGGTGGTATATCAGATGCTCGGTGGTCTCCGCTCAGGCATGGGATATTGTGGCGCAAAGGATATCGATGCTCTCCACAAAGCCAAGTTTACACGCATAACCAATGCTGGTGTGGCTGAAAGTCATCCCCACGACGTGGCTATCACCAGTGAAGCACCTAATTATAGTAAAGCAAACCAGTAAATTCATGGCTCTGACTTTGCCATGAGACACATCGTAACCTATTAAATGAAAAAATATCTCCTTCCTGTAGCAGCGATAGCAGTTATTGCTATCGCTGTTTCAGCTAAACAAAAAGCAGATGCTGATGCGACATTGCTGACAGTTAACGGCAAAGCTGTTCCTGTCAGTGAATTTGAGTACCTGTACAATAAAAACAACAATCAGCAGATAGAACGACAGACACCTGAGGAATACCTTGAGATGTTTATCAACTATAAGCTCAAGGTTGCGGACGCCGAAGCCAACGGCATTGACACGACCAAGGCATTTAAGGATGAGCTGGAACAGCATCGTCTGGAGCTTGCCAAGCCCTATCTTAAAGACATGGATGTGGAGAATGCTCTCATCAATGACATTTACGGACATATGGACCGTCTGGTCGATGTCAGCCATGTCATGCTTCGCAAGGGCAACACCCCTGAGCAGAACGACAGCGTCAAGCATATGCTTGACAGCATACGTACACTGATTGTCACAGGCAAGGAGACGCTTGAGGACATGGCTCTCAAATACTCGATAGATCCCCAAGCCAAGCGTAATAAGGGACATATGGGTTGGATGAAAGCCAATACATACCCCTATACATTTGAGAATGTGGCATATGCGACTCCCGAGGGAGAAATCTCGCAGGTCATGGAGACCCCGTTTGGTTTCCATATAATTAAAGTGCACGGCTTTAAGGCTAACCCTGGTAAGGTGAATGCGAGTCATATACTCAAACTGACAGCCGGTCTTGACAGCGTGGCTCGGTCTCAGAAAAAAGCACAGATTGACTCTATCTATGGCGTGGTGAAGGGTGCAGACGCTGCAAAATTTGCCGAGGTGGCAAAAATGGAGAGTGAAGACCCCGGAAGCCGTCAGAATGGCGGACAGTTGTCATGGTTCGGCATGGGTGAAATGGTACCTGAATTTGAAACCGTGGCATTTGCCCTCAAGGATGGCGAGATTTCGGAGCCGTTTGCCACACAGTTCGGCTATCATATCATCATGCGTCATGATCACAGAGGCTTGCCTTCGCTTGATGACGAGCGTGAAGCCATATTGCGCAACATGTGGCGTGATGACCGTAGGGATATGGCTAAGAATGCTAAACTTGCATCATATCTTAAGGCTAACAAGGCATCGGTAGAGGAGAAGGGCATAAAGAAAGTCTATCAGACATTAAGCAAAGACTCCGTCATGGACAGTGTGGCTTATGCACGTGTCGCTGCCATGACTAAAGTGTCAGTAGCTAAGATAGGTAAGCAGCATATCTACGCATCGGAAGTAGCATCCACTCTGGCTCCTGACAGCAACATGCCGACGGATAAATGGATGTCGCTGTATGAAGAACGTGCTAAATCCATGCTTGACAGCAAGGCTACCGAGATGATGATGGCAGAACTCCCTGAAAAATATGCTGATTATAGGAATATCCTCAATGAATATCGTGACGGCATCCTGCTCTTTGAGGTAAGCAACCGCAATGTCTGGGATAAAGCTCTCAGTGATACTGAGGGTCTTGAAAAATACTTTCAGGCTCATAAAGATGAATACAAGTGGGACAAACCCCATTACAAAGGCACCATAATATTTACCACCGGACCTGCGGTCACTGCTGAAATCAAGGAATTTTTGAGCACATATAACGGACCGGCTTCTAATCTCCCAGCTCTGATCCGCCAGAAATATGACAGACGTGCCAAGGCAGAACGAGTGCTGGCTGCAGAAGGTGACAATCAGATAGTTGACAATGTGGCTTTCGGAGGAGAGCGGCCCGATACATCCAAGAGCCGTTGGACTGACTATTTCAGCTATGAAGGCACTATACTTTCGCAGCCTCAGTCAGCTCAGGATGTCAAGGGGCTTGTGAGCACTGATTACCAGCAGGTGCTTGAACAGGAATGGATCAAGCAATTGCGTGAAAAATATCCTGTAGTGGTTGACACCAAGGTTTTTGAAAAAATCAAATAATCTTTTAGACAAGTGAAATACAGTTTTAGTCTGAAAAAAATAGCAATAATGCCGGCTGTGGTTGCCATGGTCGGTATTGTTGCGTATGCCCGTGAAAACAATGTCGTAGAGGAAGTGGCATGGGTTGTGGGAGACGAGCCGATATGGAGGTCTCAGATTGAAGAAGCCTATGACCAATACAAATACGAGAACACTTCAGTGCAGGGTAATCCGTATTGTTTCATCCCCGAGCGTCTGGCAGTGGAAAAATTATATCTCCATCAGGCTGACCTTGACACTATAGAAATTCAGGAGTCGCTGGTCGCAAGCCAAGTAGAGTCCCGCATCAACTATTTCACTGCCAATCTCGGCACACGTGAGAAGGTAGAGCAGTATTTCCGTAAAAGTCTGCCGGATATACGTGCGGAACTGATTGAAAATATGCGCAACTCTTCACGCATACGTCAGGTGCAGGACAATCTGACAAGCGATCTTAAGGTTACGCCCAGCGATGTCCGCAAGTACTTTGATGAACTTCCTGAGGATAGCATACCCTATGTGCCGACACAGGTTGAGGTGCAGATAATCACTATCAATCCTGTAATCCCGCGTGAGGAGATAGAGGATGTCAAGGCGCGTCTGCGAGAGTATGCCGACCAGGTCAACAAGGGCGAGCGTGAATTTTCGACCCTCGCCATACTTTATAGCGAGGACCAGGGCAGCGCAGTGCGTGGCGGAGAAGTCGGTTATCTCGGACGTGCCAATCTTGACCCTGCGTATGCCGCTGTCGCATTCAATCTGAGCGACCCTAAGCGAGTGTCGAAGATTGTAGAGTCACAGTATGGTTACCATATCATCCAGCTGATAGACCGTCGCGGTGATCGTGTCAACACACGTCATATACTGCTCCGTCCTAAAGTCTCAGAGCAGTCACTGATTGATGCGCTCGGTCGCATGGACAGTATCCGCGCCGACATGGTTGACAACAAGAAATTCTCTTTTGAAGAGGCTGCCCGATATATTTCCTCAGATAAAGATACACGAAACAACAACGGCATTATGGTCAATGAGGAGACCGGCAATGCCCGCTTTGAGATGCAGCAGCTTCCGCAGGAGGTCTCCAGAAAAGTTTCGACTATGGAACCTGGTGATGTGTCGGAGCCTTTCATCATGAAGGATCCGCGCAAAAACAGTGATATCATTGCCATGGTGAAACTTACTGCCCGTATCCCCGGTCATAAAGCCAATATCGCGGATGATTTCCAGACTATTAAATCCATGTATGAGAGTGCACAGAAGACCAAGATACTAAAGGACTGGTTGGACAAAAAGATTGCATCGACCTACATCAGGATTGAAGATGGCTGGCGCGACTGTGACTTCGAGCATAAAGGCTGGCTGAAGAATACTCAGCAGAGTACCACGTATTAGAATATTTAGCACGATAGATATAGTATATGTCCTTAAGGCATAGACGCGATATGAGTAAAAAATCCAGCCGCAGCGCATCCTGGTGGATCGTTGCGGCAATACTTGCTTTATGCCTCCCCTCGCTTGCTGTCAACACTAAGTCGCAGCAGACCAAAGAAGCACTTGCCCGACGCGGACAAGGGGCCGCGTCACAGCCACCGATCAAGCCCACCATTCCTTCGGCTGACCGTCATCAACCAGGAAGAGTATTTCTGGAGCATGCCGACGTCCTCAACATGGATGAGCAGGCGAGTGGCGGAGAATATCAGATACTCAAGGGCAATGTGGTGTTTCGCAAAGACAACATGTTCATGTATTGTGACAGCGCGTATTTCTATGATAAGACAAATTCCCTTGATGCTTTTTCCAATGTGAGGATGGAGCAGGGTGACACTTTGTTTGTCTATGGTGACGAACTGAACTATAATGGACCTGAGGAATTTGCGACTCTCTACGGGTCGGCTGGACGTCCTGTGCGCCTGATCAACCGTGATGTGAAGCTCGTTACGGATATATTCTATTACGACCTCGGACAAAACTACGGTTTCTATGACGTAGGCGGTGTGCTGACCGATAAGCAGAACCGCCTTGAGTCAATGCGAGGCGAGTATTACCCAAATACCAAGGATGCTGATTTCTATGATGATGTTGAGTTGAAAAGCCTCAGGCAGGGCGACACACTGTTTATGTACACAGATGTGTTGCATTACAATACCAATACCCATATAGCCACTATCTCGGCTCCGACTCGGATTATTAATCGCGATGGACGTATCAATACTTCTTCGGGATATTACAATACTAATAGCGGAGTGGGAGACCTTTACCATCGCTCTACGGTTTATTCCAACAAGGGCAACACGCTGACCGGTGATACGCTTTTCTATGATCGTGCGAAAGGTTTCGGAGAGGGTTTCGGCAATGTCATACTCACCGACTCGGCTCGTAAGAGTAGCCTGCTTGGCGATTATGGATATTACGATGAACTCCGTGACAGTGCTTTTGTGACAGGCAGGGCTTTAGCTAAGGAGTATAAGAATGACAGAGACACGCTGTATCTGCATGGCGACACCATCAATGCTTATCTCGTGTTGCCCGACAGTGTACGTCTGACCAATGCGTTTCATAATGTGAGATTCTATCGTTCGGATTTGCAGGGTATATGCGATTCATTGAGCATGGCTGATGTCGATTCCACGATGCGTATGTATTATAACCCCGTGATATGGAGCGGTGAAAGGCAGATTTTTGGCAATTTGATTGAAGTGCATCTTAATGATTCCACTGCTGACCGTGCACATCTGCCAGATTTCGGCATGATGGCTGAGCTGATAGGAGAGGACTGTTTCAACCAGCTGTCGGGAGACAAGATGACAGCGTGGATGGCAGACTCTACACTGCGTCGTCTGTATGTGGAGGGTAGTGTGCAGACCATCATGTTCCCCATGGAAAAGGATTCGGTATATAACAAGTTCGCGTTTACCGAGACCAGCTTCATGGATGCCTATTTCAAGGATGGACAGGTTGACACAGTCAGGATGTGGCCTGAGACCACTGGCACTATTACGCCTCTGTATCTTGCTGCGAAAAATTCCTATTTCCTCCCTAAATTCAAGTGGCTCGAGCGGTTTAAACCGACATCGCCACAGTCTGTGTTCTTAAGGCTTGAAGATAAGGAGGGACTTCTTAAGCCAGTTCCTACTGCTAAATCGGCATCGATATCTACTGAAGCACCTTGGAGAGCTTTGCTTAAGTCAAAGGAGCCCGCTAACAGCGACAGCACGTCACATGATGCTGTCAATATTGAGTCGGATTCACTAATGTCTGTAATGCAGCCTGACACATTTCCTGAGTCTGATAGTCAATTGCAACAGTCGTCTGATGCCCCTAAACCTCAGGAGGCTGATGTACTGAAGGTTGCTACTGAAGCTGTCGTGCCTGATAAAACAGAAGAGGAGGGCGAACAGTGAGCGACATAATACATCTTTTACCTGATTCGGTGGCTAATCAGATAGCCGCAGGTGAGGTCGTGCAGCAGCCTTCATCAGCTATTAAGGAGTTAGTAGAAAATTCAGTTGATGCAGGTGCCAAGCATATCACCATATATATCAAAGATGCTGGTCGCACGCTGATACAGGTGATTGACGACGGCATGGGTATGAGCGAGACCGATGCCCGAATGGCTTTCGAGCGACATGCAACCTCCAAGATTGCCAAGGCTGATGATCTTTTCACTCTGCATACCATGGGCTTTCGTGGGGAGGCACTCGCTTCAATTGCTGCTGTGGCGCAAATAGATATGCGCACAAGGCGCGAGGGCGATGAAATCGGTACACGCATCGAGATTGCCGGTGCAAAGGTCACGTCAACAGAGCCTATCGCATGTCCTAAGGGGACTAATCTCGCAGTAAAAAATCTGTTTTTCAACGTGCCGGGTCGTCGTAAATTCCTGAAAAAGGACTCTGTGGAGTTCGGTAATATTGTCAAGGAATTTGAGCGGCTGGCTCTCGTCAATCCATCTGTCGAACTCACGCTCATACACAATGATGTGACTGTGCATAGGCTGGCAGCAACAACCATAAAGCAGCGTATCATAGACCTATTCGGAAAATCGATGGCAACGCAGCTCATACCTGTCAGTACTGAAACCCCATTGGTCAAGCTGTCGGGATTTATCTGTATGCCTGAATATGCCCGCAAGAAGGGTGCATTGCAGTTTCTTACGGTCAACGGTCGCAATATGCGCCATCCGTTGTTTCAGAAAGCGGTGCAGACATGCTATGAGAATCTTATCGCTCACGATGCCAAACCCAATTTCTTTTTGGATTTTGAGGTTGCCCCTGATACCATAGATGTCAATATACATCCGACCAAGAAGGAGATAAAGTTTGTCAATGAGTTTGCAATACGTCAGATAGTTATTGCTGCTATCAGAGAATCCCTCGGACGTTTTAACGCAGTCCCGGCTATTGATTTCGAGTCAACGGATGTGCCTGATATTCCGGCTTTCACTCCTGACTCTGATGCCAATCATGACGTGGATTTTGATCCGTCATATAATCCTTTCGCGGAGGTTGATGATGGATATAGGCCTCCTACAGCTTCCCGTCAACCGTTGTCAGTACCATCGCGTATGACCTCCGCGCCACATGGAGGCAGACCCAAGGTGATGAATGACTGGGAGAAGCTCTATGAAAGTTTCAATGTCAATCATGCTGGTGGAGATACCGAAATAATACCCGAAACTCATGTAACGGAGAGCGCCCTTAATAGAGATGCATCAAACGGTGCAGATACGCTTGACATGGAGATGGAGACATCTATTCCCGGTGCTTTTCAGGTTCGCAACAGGTTCATAGTCACGCCGTCACATGAGGGCATACTGGTCGTGGATCAACATAGAGCACATCTCAACGTGCTCTATCATAAATATATTTCTGAGATTGAAAGACATGAAGTTTCAGCTCAGACATTGCTTTTCCCAGAGACGATAGAATTATCCGCATCTGAAAATCAGATATTGGACTCCATAATTGACAAACTGGCAGAATTGGGCTATGGGCTGGCTTTCCTTGGCGACAATACTTGGAGTATCAATGCCGTACCCTCAATGCTTGCTAATGTCAACGCTGTCGAGTCGATAAGAAAGATTATTGACAACGCATCTGAGAGCGATGGAAGTGTTGAGACGGATATTGACCGCTTGCTCGCCATGGGAATGGCGCGGGCTGCGGCAGTAAGATCGGGACATAAAATGACTCAAAAGGAGATAGAACACCTGTTGAGCGAATTGTTCAAATTAAAATCTCCGGCTCTGACTCCCGACGGTCTTACTGTCATGACACTTATATCTGGAGATCAGGTAGCCTCACTATTTGATTGAACAAAATAACAATGACCACGGAATTCCGTGGTCATTGTCATTTATCAGATGATGCCTCTGATGTCGGCTATGTCATGGAAATTGTGACGGTCAAGGTAATCGTTGATTTCATCAATGATTTTAACAGTGACGGCAGGGTCAATGAAATTGGCAGTGCCAACCTCTATTGCCGATGCACCAGCCATGATGAATTCCAACGCGTCGCGACCGTTCATGATACCGCCAAGACCTATGACCGGGATGTCTACAGCCTTGCACACCTGCCATACCATTCTGACAGCTACAGGGCGCACAGCCGGTCCCGACAGGCCGCCGGTGATGGTCGACAGCATCGGGCGGCGGCGTTCAACATCTATTGCCATGCCAAGCATGGTGTTGATGAGAGATACAGAGTCTGCACCCTCGGCTTCTACTGCTTTAGCTATGTCGGTAATGGAAGTGACGTTGGGAGAGAGCTTGACTATCAATGTTTTGTCCCAAGCCTTGCGCACTGCAGAGGTGACTTCGGCTGCTCCTGAGCATGTAGTGCCGAATGCCATACCGCCCTGCTTCACGTTGGGACACGATATATTGACCTCTATTGCATTGATACGCTCACAGGTTTTCAATTTCTCGCACACAGCCACATAGTCAGCTACGGACGCGCCGGATACATTTACCATTACCTGGGTGTCAAGATCCTTGATTCGCGGATATATATGGTCGATGAAGTAGTCTACACCTTTGTTTTGTAGTCCTACGGCATTTAACATCCCCGATGGAGTTTCAGCCATGCGCGGATAATCGTTGCCTTCTCGCGGATTAAGTGTAGTGCCTTTGACTATGAATCCTCCGAGCTTCTCAAGGTCTATAAAATCCTGAAATTCTTCGCCGTAACCGAATGTCCCGGATGCTGTCAGGACTGGGTTCTTGAGTTTGAGATTTCCTATGTTTACATCAAGATTTGCCATCGTTGTCTGATTTTTAAGGTTACCAGGTGAGTTCTGTAGTATCAAAGACTGGACCTTCGGTGCATACGCATACATTGCCTTTGACTGTCTTTTCCACACAGCACAGGCATGCTCCGAGACCACACGCCATCATATTTTCCAGTGAGACTTTGCACCGTAGCCCTGCTCTGTGGCATATCTGGGCTATGGCTTTCATCATAGGAGCCGGACCGCAGCAATAGACTGAAGTCCACTCCTGATTCCATGCAGTAGACGCTGTGACTAATCCTTTTTCGCCCATAGTGCCGTCTTCAGTGGTCACAAAGACATCCCCCCATTGTTGTAGTGACTGCAACTGGAGAACATCGGCAGCACTCCGGGCACCGACAAGAAATGTCGGACGTATGGCATGTTGCAGACTCATACATTTGCCGAGATATAGCATCGGGGCTATGCCGACACCGCCACCGACGAGAAGCGGATGACGGTCTGAGGCATAGATGTGGGCAAAACCGTTGCCGAGAGGAAGCATGAGATTGACGATATCGCCCTCACTGCGATTCATGAGCCATCGTGAGCCATCTCCTGCGTTCCTGACCAAAAGACTTAGTGTCTGGTGGTCGCGATCCACATCGTTGATGGATATGGGTCGTCGCAAAAATGTCTCAGCATTATCTATCCTTACCTGTACGAACTGACCGGGAAGCATTTCGGGCAGATTGACCTTGGGATTGGCAGGGGTGAGTGTCAGCAGTGAATAAAGCTCGTGTATTGGCTCGCTTTTCTCAACCTTAAAATCTAAGCAGTATTTTTTCATATGAGACTTGGTGTGATGTCTGATATTATATCAGTGCGTAGTCGATGACTTCCTTGACGTTTTTGACATAGACAAACTGGAGACCTTCGACATATTCCTTTTTTATCTCCTCGATATCCTTGCGGTTCGCTTCTGAAAGTATGATTGTGTCGATGCCGGCTCGTTTGGCAGCCAATATTTTCTCTTTGATGCCTCCGACCGGGAGCACTTTGCCCCTAAGAGTGATTTCTCCCGTCATGGCTATGCGTTCTCTCACCTTTCGTCCTGTGAGAATTGAGGCGATTGAAGTTGCCATGGTTATGCCCGCAGATGGTCCGTCCTTAGGTATTGCTCCTTCGGGCACATGGATATGGAGCGTGTTCTTCTCGAAAATATCGGGATTGATGCTCCATAAGTCCGCATGAGACTTGATATATTGCAATGCGATGACAGCTGACTCTTTCATCACATCGCCGAGATTGCCTGTCAAGGATATTTTTTCTGTTTTACCTGGGGCGAGTGAAGACTCTATGAACAGGATTTCGCCGCCAGCCTGCGTCCATGCCAGTCCCGTCACGACTCCAGGGTATTCGTTGCCCTCATATTTATCCTTGATATAGGGCGCAGCACCTAAGTATTGCTTGACATCAGGTGCATCAATTGTGACACCGCTGTCTCCGTTGCGCATCTTGTTGAGCACTGACTTGCGCAGGAGTGAGGCAAGCTTTTTTTCAAGTTGGCGCACACCGCTCTCGGCTGTATAGGACTCGATTATGGTGATGATTGCAGCATCGGTCACGTTCACATCTTCCGTCTGGATACCCATCTCTTTGCGGAGGCGTGGGAGAAGATGGCGACGCGCTATCTCGACTTTTTCTTCCAGCAGGTAGCCGCTGATTTCTATGACCTCCATGCGGTCAAGCAGCGGTTGCGGCACTCCTGCAAGGCTGTTGGCGGTAGCAATGAACAGTACATGTGACAGGTCAAAGTCCACATCTACATAATTGTCGTGGAAACGGCAGTTCTGTTCGGGATCCAGCACTTCCAAGAGTGCTGCTGATGGATCACCTCGGTAATCGCTGCCGATTTTGTCTATTTCGTCAAGCAGCATTACAGGATTGGATGTGCTGCAGCGTTTGAGTGCCGAGATGATGCGTCCGGGCATCGCGCCTATGTACGTGCGTCTGTGCCCTCTGATTTCGGCTTCGTCGTGCAAGCCACCTAATGCCACGCGCTCGTATTTCCGTCCCATGGCACTGGCGATGGATTGTCCTAAGGATGTCTTGCCGACACCAGGCGCACCTACTAAGCAGATTATCGGAGCATGGCTGTCGGGGGCATTCATTATGACTGCCAGCTGCTCCAGTATCCTTTCCTTGACTTTCTCTAATCCGAAGTGCTCGCTGTCAAGAATTTCCTCAGCTTTATGAAAGTCTTTGTTGCCATCATCCTCTATGCCCCAAGGCAGACCTAACAATGTCTGTAGGTAAGTGTATTGCACTGAATAGTCAGGGCTTTGTGGCTGGATGCGCTCCAGCTTTTCAAGCTCTTTGTCAAATACCGTGCGGACATTTTCGGGGAAATTCACTGATTGGGACTGCTCTTTGAGCTGTGCTATATCTTCGTCCTCTCCATAGAGCTCCTCTTTGATTGTATCAAGCTGTGCCCGCAGGAAAGTCTTGCGTTGATGCTCGTCAAGCATGGCTTTCGTGCGGTCCATGATGACTTTAAACAGCACCGATTTCTGTTCGTCACGCGACAATGCCACCATCAGTTTGAATGCACGTTCCTTGAGGCGGCTTTCGCGCAACAGCTCTATCTTGAAGTCGGTGCTGAATGGTGCATGAGTGCTGATCAGATTGATGAGCGTGTTGGTACCTTCGGCATTTTTGATATTAATTGCCAGTTCTGCCATGGCAGGTCCTGAATTCTCAATCAATGCCAGGGTTGTTTTTGTGATGCCGTTTATGAGAGCTTTAAACTCTTTGTCTGATGGGCGCGGTGTGGTTTCCTTGATTATGCGTACTTGTGCAGACACTGATGCCTCGGGCAATGTGGCTCCTTCTGACATGCCTATCACCTTGAATTTGTCAAACGCATGCACAATCGCCATCTTACCTCCGTCAGGCACATCGAAGATTTGCAGTATGCGGGCTGTCACGCCAAACTGGCGCAACTGATGTACAGTAGGTGCTTCAATGTCAGGGGAGCTTTGGCATACTACGCCGATTACTATATTTTTGGCATGGGCAGCCTCTGCGGTGCGCAATGAAGCCTCTCTGCCTAACGATATCGGCACAGTTATACCTGGAAACAATACCATGTCACGTGTCGGCAGAATGGGTAAATCGTCTGCTACCGGCGCGTTTTTAAGCATCTCGGAGTTTAAGTCTATCTGACCGAAAGAAACTATCTGCTGGGAATCCTGACTCATCAAATATCTGTTATTGCAAAATCTTAATATAAGGGGATGTTGCAGCTCTGGAAGTTCATCAACTTGTAGGGACATGCCATGGCATGTCAGCATCATTTCGTAGGGTTCAAGACGCCATATTTTGCCCAATCTGACATGCCATGGCATGTCCCTACTGGTTTTAGCATGTTTTTGAAGTTCTGCAACAACCTCTAAAAGCAAATGCGCAACTTGCTTTATGCAAAGTTACGCATTTATATTATTAGCTACAACTGCTATGAGCTGTATGTCATCGCTATTTCAGTACAGATATGGCTCCTTCATAGTCGGGTTCGTTGGTGATTTCCTCGACGAGCTGCTGATAGAGCACCTTACCGTCTGTGCCTATTACAACTACAGCTCTTGCGAGCAGCCCTGCCAGCGGTCCGTCACATAACTGCACACCGTATTTCTGACCGAAAAGCGGAGAGCGGAATGCCGAGGCTGGTGTGACATTTTCGATATTGTTGATTGTGCAGAATCTTGCCATGGCAAACGGCAGATCCATAGAAACGCATACCACAGCCACATTGTCAAGTTTGGCAGCTTCGACATTGAACTTACGCACTGAGCGGGCGCATACATCGGTGTCGAGACTTGGAAATATGTTGAGTACTATGCGTTTTCCTTTAAATGTCTCGCATGTGATCTGCTCAAGATTGATGCTTGTCAGATGAAAGCAGGGAGCTTCGCTTCCTACCTGGGGCAGTGAGCCGTAGGTGTGACACGGGGTGCCTTTGAAATAAATTGTCTCCATATGGGTATGATGGGATTAATGCTTTGTATTGATTTGTAGTCAAGTATCTAACAATCTGGATAGATGTTTTGTTGCATGAACCGCCAAAGGAAACTCCTGACTTGGATTCAACCAGCCAGGAGTTACATCTTGTCAGCCATACGACATGGCAGGCTGCAAAGATTAATCCCAATCCTCTAAAACAAATAGCTATAACGTGATACATACATAACACTCCGCCCATATAAAAGTTTATAAAAAGAAAGTCTGTATCGTTTTGCCGATACAGACTTTCCATATATGCTTGTATCCAGAGAAAGGATTACTCTGCTACTACCTCAAAAGGAATCTCAACAGATACCTCCTTGTGGAAACGGATGGTGGCGTTGTATTTGCCAAGTTCCTTCACGCTCTGCTTGAGTGTGATGAGCTTGCGGTCCACGTTGTGACCGAGCTTCTCGAGAGCTTCAGCGATCTGGATGTTGTTGACAGAGCCGAAGATGGTGCCTGTTGAGCTTGCCTTTGCTCCGATGGTGAGCGAAACGTCCTTGAGTGCTTCTGCTGCAGCTTCTGCATCAGCCTTGATTTTGGCAAGCTTGTGAGCCTGCTGACGCTGGTTCTCTGCAAGAACTTTAAGAGCCGACGGAGTGGCGATTACAGCTTTGCCCTGAGGAATGAGATAGTTGCGGCCATAGCCGTTCTTCACTTCCACGACATCGTCCTTGTATCCAAGGTTGTTGATGTCTTCTTTAAGTATAATCTTCATATGATATGTACTCGTGGCTTTAAAGTTATTTCATCAAATCGGTTACGTAGGGGAGGAGTGCGAGGTGACGGGCGCGCTTAACTGCCTGAGCCACACGACGCTGGAACTTCAGTGAAGTACCAGTGATGCGACGGGGAAGAATCTTGCCCTGCTCGTTGAGGAACTTCTTGAGAAATTCGGGATCCTTGTAATCGATATACTTGATACCTGCACGCTTGAAACGGCAGTATTTCTTCTTCTTGACGTCAACCGAAAGGGGAGTCAAATAACGGATTTCTGAATTAGCCTGTGCCATGTGGTTAGTCCTCCTTAGTTACTGTTTCTACTTCTGCTACGACCTCTGCAGGCTTGTTTGCCTTGAGGTTACGACGCTTGATAGCATACTCGTGTGCGTACTTGTCAAGACGGAATGTGAGGAAGCGGAGCACGCGCTCGTCACGGCGGAATGCTGTCTCAAGCTTGCTTACTACTTCGGGGTTAGCGTCAAACTCGACAAGTGTGTAAAAACCGGTAGATTTCTTCTGGATGGGATACGCCAGCTTGCGGAGACCCCACATCTCGGTGTTCACAATGGCAGCACCGTTGTCGGTGAGAACCTTTGAGAACTTCTCTACCGCTTCCTTCATCTGTTCGTCAGATAAAACGGGAGTTAAAATGAAAACGGTTTCGTAGTGATTCATTTTGGGTTGATAATTGAGTTATGTTATGTGATTTTCTGAAAAATCTGTGCAAAGATACGGATTATATCTCAAATAAGCAAGTCACAGCTCGGTGGCTTTCAGCTTTTCGGCGTTTTCGGCGATGATGAGGTGGTCGATTACGTCCTGTATGTCACCATCGACAAAGGCTTGGAGATTATATATGGTGTAGTTGATGCGATGGTCGGTGATGCGTCCTTGGGGATAATTATAGGTGCGTATTTTTGCCGAGCGGTCACCTGTCGATACCATGGTCTTGCGTCGTGAGGCTATGTCGTCGATGTATTTTTGATGTTCTTTGTCATATATAAAGGTGCGGAGGCGGCTGAGGGCGCGTTCCTTGTTCTTGGGCTGGTCACGTGTCTCTGTACACTCTATAAGTATTTCCTCAGATACACCGGTGTTGGGGTTGCGCCACATATAGCGCAGACGCACACCTGACTCCACCTTATTGACATTCTGACCTCCGGCACCACCGCTGCGGAAGGTGTCCCATTTGATTTCGCCTTCATTAATCTCCACATCAAAAGGCTCTGCTTCGGGCAGCACTGCCACTGTGGCAGCCGATGTGTGCACACGACCCTGAGTCTCGGTGGCAGGGACGCGCTGGACGCGATGCACACCACTCTCGTATTTCAGGATGCCGTACACTCCATCGCCAGATACGGACATGACGATTTCCTTATAGCCTCCGGCAGCCCCTTCGCTTGCGCTCGTGACGGCAACGTTCCAGCCCTTGCTCTCGCAGTATTTCATATACATTTTGGCGAGGTCTCCGGCAAATATGGCTGCTTCATCACCTCCTGTGCCTCCACGTATTTCCAAAATCGCATTTTTAGAATCCTCGGGGTCGGCAGGTATCAGCAGCAGCTTGATTTCTTCCTCTATGGATGGGAGAGAGGCGGTGGCTTCATCCAGCTCCTCTTTAGCCATTTGTCGCATTTCCTCGTCACTCTCTGTCTCAAGCACGAGTTTGGCTTCATCTATGTTTCCAAGAAGGTTTTTGTATTTGCGCGTGGTGGATACAAGTTTCTCGAGATCCTTGTATTCTTTGGTCAGCCGCACGTAGCGTTTCATGTCGGCGATGACATCAGGGTCGGTGATCAGGGTGCTTACCTCGGCAAATCTTGACTCTATGCCGTCAAGGCGTGAAAGCAGCGAGTTGTCAGACATCAGAACAATAGGGTGGTCGGATTGGTTGTAAATATAATGTTGCAAAGTTAAGAATAAATCGCCATACTTGTCAGAGAGGGCGAAAATATTTCATAATTTCACCTTCCGAATTGCTAATGTTAAATTGAAGTATTAATTTTGCACCTTGAAATATAAAGATTAAAGTAAATTCTCTATATACAGATATTTAAGACACAATGAACTTAACATTTGACAAACAGGACAATAACAAGGCCCTGCTTACTATCGATGTCGTAGAAAGCGACTATGCTGACAAGGTTAAGAAACAGCTTAAGCATCTAGGCGCGACCCACTCGCTCCCCGGATTCCGTAAAGGACATGTGCCTTTCGGTATGCTTGAAAAGCGTTTCGGCAAGGAAGTTGCGTCAGACGTTATCAACAATGAAGTGTATGACGCTGCAATCAAATACCTTCAGGATAACAAAATCGACATCCTCGGTGCTCCCGTGCCTGTAGATGTCGTGGCTCTCGACCTTGACAACAAAAAAGACTATACATTTAAGTATGAGCTGGCAATCGCGCCCGCTCTTGACATAGAGGTTGACAAGAACGTCACACTTCCATATTACACCATCACTGTCTCTGACGAGATGATCAACGAGCAGGATCAGGCTCTCTGCAAGCGTTTCGGCGCACAGGTTCCCGGTGAGGAATTTGAGGCTGACGCTCTTGTCAAGGGCAGCATCATGGAGCTCAACGAGGACGGTACTGTAAAGGAGACCGAGGACGCTATCCAGGTAGTGGATGGTATCGTGGCTCCCATGTACTTCAAGGATAAGGCTCAGGCTGAGAAATTCACAGGCAAGAAGGTCGGCGACAAGGTCGTTTTCAACCCCTGGGCTACTTGCGAAGGCGACCCCACAGAGCTCTCATCCATGCTTCAGATCGACAAGGATAAAGCTGCTGAGGTCAAAGGCGACTTCGAGCTGTCTATCTCGGAAATCATAGTGCTTCGTCCTGCCGAACACAATGAAGAGTTCTATACCAACGTATTCGGCAAGGACAAAGTGAAGACTGAAGATGAGTATCGCGCAGCTGTGAAGCAGATGATAGCAGACCAGCTCCGTGGCAATAGCGAGAATCTCTTCCAGGATGACGTTTACAAGTACTACACCTCTCGTTACGATGGCGAGATCGTAGTGGCAGAGGACGTCCTCAAGAAGTGGTATATGAGCGTCAACAAGGATGTCAATGACGAAAACATCGACAGCGTGTTCGCTCAGCTTATGCCCGATCTCAAGTGGCAGCTTATCCGTGACAGCATCGCCGAGAAACTCGGCGTGAAAGTAGAGGAAGCCGACATGCTTCAGTTTGCCACAATGATGGCTCGTCAGCAGTTTGCCCAGTACGGCATGTCAAACCTGTCAGACGATGTATATGCCGATTATGCAAAGCGCATGCTCGCCGACAAGAACTCACGTGCACGTCTGGCTCAGCAGGTCGGGCTGCTTAAGATATTCGAGGCCATCCGTAACGCTGTAACCATCGACAACAAGGATGTCACTATCGATGAATTCAAAGCTCTCGTAGAGCAGCGCAACGCAGCTGCTAACGCTTGAAGCACATATTCCCACTGATATCAATGCCGAGACTCCTGAATCAGGAATCTCGGCATTTTTTATGCCCGGTCCGAAACTTTATACGCGTATCTGTGGTTATTAATATTGAACAATTCACTCAACCTCTAATCCTTAATTTAAATTTATTATGCATTTAACTCCAAAAGAAGAAGATAAGCTGAAACTGCTTACTCTGGGACTGATTGCAGAGCGCCGACTCAACAAGGGTCTAAAGCTTAACTACCCGGAGTCAGTGGCTTACATTACTTCATGCGCACTGGAAGGAGCTCGCGAAGGCAAGACTGTAGAGGAAGTCATGCACGATGCAACCCAAGTCCTTACCAAAGAGCAAGTAATGGATGGAGTCGCCGACATGATCAATCTGTTGCAGGTTGAAGCCGTATTTACCGACGGTACGCGTCTGGTAAGCATCCATCATCCCATCAAGTAATCACGGCAAGTGATCACAATCAAACTTCAAGTCAATTACCAAAATTCTAAACGACATGGCAATTCAGCAATCCTATACTACTCCTATAGGAGTCTATCAGGGGAGACCTCAGATCACCTATCCTGAGACCCCCGGATTCAAACCTGACACATATGTGCCTGTCGGCGGTGTCATCCTTGCCAAGGATGATCTGGAGTATAATGTTAACCGCCGTACCAAGAAAATCACTGTACGCAACACTGGCGACCGCCCCATACAGATCGGATCGCATTTCCATTTTATGGAAGTGAACCGTTATATGGAATTTGACCGCGAGGCGGCTTTTGGATACCATCTCAACATTCCAGCCACGACAGCCATACGCTTCGAGCCTGGAGAAGAAAAAGAGGTTGAGCTTGTCAGCTATGCCGGCAAGCAGCGTGTCATCGGCTTCAATGACCTCGTAGACGGCTATGCAGGTCTTGAAGATACTCCTGCATATTATCCGTTGAAGGAACGCGCTGTGCGTCGTGTCAATAAATACGGATTCCGCACTATTTCTGAGGAGGACGCCGAAGCTGGCTATACCCAGAATCAGATTACTCCAAAGCAGACTTCTGCAAGTTCAAAATAACCCACAGATAAAGATATGGCAACTATTTCAAGACAAGAAAACAATAACTTGTTCGGCCCTACAGTGGGTGATAAAATCCGTTTAGGAAACACGGACTTGTATGTAGAGATCGAGAAAGATCTTCGTGTGCTTGGTGATGAAGCAGTCTACGGTGGAGGCAAGACTCTCCGTGACGGCATGGGTACAGCCAACACCATCACCAGCGATGGCGGGTCGCTTGACCTCGTCATAACCAATGTCACCATCATCGACCCTATCATCGGTGTAGTCAAAGCTGATGTCGGAGTCAAGGATGGCAAAATCGCGGGCATAGGCAAAGCCGGTAACCCTAACGTCATGGAAGGCGTTACGCCTACTTTGTGTACTGGTCCATCGACTGACGCTATTTCTGGCGAGCATCTGATACTGACTGCAGCCGGTATTGACGGTCACGTGCATTTTGTAGCTCCCCAGCAGGCTTATGACTGCTTGTCAAACGGTATCACCACCCTCATCGGCGGTGGCATCGGTCCGACCGACGGTACAAACGGTACCACCATAACATCTGGTAAGTGGAATCTTGAACAGATGTTCAGGGCAGCCGAAGGACTCCCTATCAATATGGGTTTCCTGGGCAAAGGTAACTCGTCAGTGCGTGAAACTCTTGATGAGCAGATTGTAGCCGGTGCTTGTGGTTTCAAAATCCACGAAGACTGGGGTTCTACTCCTGCTGCCATCCGCGCTTGTATGGCAAGTGCAGACAACTACGATGTTCAGGTTGCAATCCATACCGATACTCTTAATGAAAGCGGTTATGTAGAGGATTCTATCGCAGCCATCGACGGCCGCACCATCCATACTTACCATACCGAAGGTGCCGGTGGCGGTCACGCTCCTGACCTTCTGAAAGTGGCTTCGCTTGAGAATGTGCTTCCGTCATCAACCAACCCGACGCTGCCTTTCGGTATCAACTCCGAGGCTGAACTGTTTGATATGATCATGGTATGCCACAATCTTAATCCGACCATTCCGTCAGATGTGGCATTTGCTGAGAGCCGTGTGCGTCCTGAGACTCAGGCTGCTGAAAACGTATTCCATGACCTCGGCATCATCTCCATGGTATCATCTGACTCTCAGGCGATGGGGCGTGTAGGCGAATCGTTCATGCGTACTTTCCAGATGGCAAGTTATATGAAGTCTGCCCGTGGCAAACTGCCCGAAGACTCTGACGAAAACGACAACTTCCGTGTACTCCGTTACCTTGCCCAGATAACCATCAACCCAGCCATCACTTACGGTATCAATGAAATCCTCGGCTCGGTTGAAGTAGGCAAGATGGCTGACCTCGTGCTCTGGGAGCCTGCATTCTTCGGTGCAAAGCCTAAGATGGTGCTTAAGAACGGTCTGATCAGCTGGGCAAACATGGGTGACCCCAACGCATCACTGCCGACTCCGCAGCCTTGCATCATGCGTCCGATGTTCGGTGCATTTGGCAAGGAACTTGCCGAAACCCGCGTGACCTTCGTTTCGCAGGCTGCTGCCCAGGCTGGTCTGAAGGAACGTCTCGGACTGAAGAGTCAGATATACGGTGTGCATGGCATGCGTCAGCTGTCAAAGAACGATATGGTGCGCAACAATGCCACACCTCAGATTGAGGTCAATCCCGAGACATTCGAAGTCACTGTAGACGGTGTGCTCGCCACTGTACCTCCTGCTAAAGAACTTTCGCTGGCTCAGCTCTACTGGTTCAGCTAAATTCCTAATCAAAACCGACATAGAGACGGGGTATTCCCGCCTCTATGTCGATTTAATCTCTTAATAATCAATATAATTCGCCACATTATGATCGTTTACGATGAAGTTCTCGGAAATATTCACGAGACTCCCTGGACTGATAAACTTGACGATGCCGTTATCGAATCAGTATTTCTTGATCAGTGGACTGCACAAAAGAGCCGTTTCCTCGCAAAAAGTGATGAGAGCAACGACATAGCTGTCGCTTTCAAACGTCATACTGAAATCAAGGACGGTGATATAATCGCTTGGGACGAAGATAAGAAGCATGCGATAGTGTTGAGGCTCAAACTCAACGATGTGCTTGTCATAGATCTTAAAGGCTGGGCTTCCCTTTCGCCGGATGAAATCATCCGTCACTGTGTAGAGCTGGGTCATGCCATCGGTAATCAGCACTGGCCGGCTGTGGTCAAGCATGACAAGGTGTATGTGCCGCTGACTGTTGACAAGAAAGTGATGCTCGGTGTCATGGATACTCATCATTTCGAAAATGTCACATATGAATTTGAACAGGGTCAGCAGGTCATTCCATATATGGCTCCTGACGAAGTGCGCCGTCTCTTCGGTGGAGCAGGTCACGAAAGCCACGGTTTGGGCGGTCATCACCACCATCACCACGACCTTTAATCCTTAAAATAGCCAACCGTAATCATACGCAGTATCTATGAAAGCACCCAACGATATAACAGCATTGATGCAACTGCTCCAGATGAGCGATTCCACCTTTCCTGTCGGGACATTCTCGTTCAGTAACGGCTTGGAAACTGCGGCATATGAGAAGATAGTGCATGATGCAGACACATTGCATCAATATGTCACTTCAGTATCGCTTCAGGGCGCTTATACTGATGGTATCGCGGCAATACACGCATACCGTACCACACTTGATGGTGATCTGGAAGCGCTTAAGGAGATTGACCGCAAGTTGATGATGTGTAAACTTAATGACGAGGCGCGTCTGATGCTTATACGTATGGGCAAGAAGCTCAGTGAGCTTGCAGTCAGATTGGTACCTGACAAGTCCCTGCTTGCCGGATGGCTGGATGCAATCAACTCTGGCGAGATTTCAGGCAGTTATCCCGTGACCCAAGGCATCGTGTTTGCTGTCAAGGGCTTGTCAGAAGAAGCCCTGTTTGCTTCACATCAATATGGCGTAATCAATATGGTACTTGGTGCGGCATTGCGTCTCGTCAGGGTGAGCCACTATGACACGCAGCTGATATTGGAGGATATGTCTTTGAAGATACCTGAAATTTATGAACATGTCAGGACACTGGGGATGAGCGACATCAACTGTTTTGTCCCTCAGATGGATATTCTTGCATCGCTTCATGAAAAGGGTACAATGCGTATGTTCATGAATTAATTCACACATTATCTAATCCCTATAATCACACTTAATTACTATGAGTACTTGTCGAATCGGTATAGGCGGTCCGGTAGGATCGGGAAAGACTGCGTTGATCGAAGCCATCACGCCCAAACTTCTTGATCGCGGACTGAAAACTCTTATCATAACCAACGATATTGTAACCACAGAGGATGCCAAGCATGTGCGCAAGACCCTCAAAGGTGTGCTTGCCGAGGACCAGATCATCGGCGTTGAAACCGGAGCATGCCCACACACTGCTGTACGAGAAGACCCATCAATGAATATCGCTGCCGTAGAGGAGATGGAAGCAAAGTTTCCTGATGCCGATGTGGTGTTGATCGAATCGGGAGGTGACAACCTGACTCTGACTTTCTCTCCTGCACTTGTCGATTTCTTCGTCTATGTGATAGACGTGGCAGCTGGTGACAAGATTCCTCGTAAGGACGGACCTGGCATATCGCAAAGTGACATCCTGGTCATCAACAAGACCGACCTTGCTCCTTATGTAGGAGCTTCGCTCGAGGTGATGAAGCATGACAGCGAACTGATGCGTCCCGGGAAGCCGTTCGTGTTCACCAATTCCATGAAGGGAGAAGGTATTGACGAGTTTGTAGATTTGCTCTTCAAGATGGCTCTCTTTGACAAAGTGAAAGACTGAAAAATATCTTCTATCAAATCATGTCCCTATGGCTAATACTATCAATGACATAAAGCCCGGATTCAAGCGTCAGTTTTCCGACGTGAAAGTCCCGGTGTTTGACCATATACCTGAGATGACGCCTTATCTCACCGAGCCCAAGGCTATGTATGTAGGTGTGCCCGGCAAGAACGGGTATCTTCGTCTCGGTTTCGAACTTGATGGCGAAGGGAAGTCCATACTTCGTGATCTTGACCGTCGCGCTCCGTTGATAGTACAGCAGGAACTGTATTTCGACGAGGAGATGCCAGGCTTGCCATGTGTATATATCCTGTCGTCGGGAGGTCCCAATGTCGACGGTGACCGCTACAGTCAGAATATTCATGTCAAGAAGGATGCCATGGCATTTGTCTCGACGGGAGCTGCCACTAAACTCGCGGTAATGAAATACAATTTCAGCGGCATGGTGCAGCATATACGCGTAGATGACGGCGGTTATCTGGAATTTCTTCCAGAGCCGATTTATCCGTCAGCTCATACACGTTTCATCTGTCAGACAAAAGCCGAGGTGGCAGAAACCGCTACCTTGGTCTATTCTGAAATCTACATGGGCGGACGAAAGTATTATGCTGACGGCGAACTCTTCGAGTATGACATCCTCAGTGTGGAAACCGAGGGCTGTCGTCCAGAGGGTGTGCCGCTATTCCGTGAGAAGTTTATAATCGAGCCGCATAAGCGTTCGGTGAGAGACCTGGGTTGCATGGGACGCTTTGATGTGTTTGGTAACGTGGTGGTCATGCTCCCCAAAGATAAGGCTGAGGAGGTGTTTGCCAAGACTCAGGCTGTCAACGATACCTCTACACCGTTGATGGCTGGTATAACCAGGCTTCCCAATGATGCGGGTCTGCTCTATAAAGTCCTCGGAATGGAACCGGCTCCGGTCAAGAAAGCTGTCAGGGATTTCTGCTCCACAGTGCGTATGGCTGTCAAGGGACATCCGATACCTGCGGAATTTCCATGGCGTTAGGTATTCCTAAAATAGATACATTTAATCACTTACAATCATGGACAAGGAAAATAGTTTCTACACAGCCATACGCTCATGCCTCAGAGGGGCAGGGCAGGTCATGTTCCAGAACTCGGCATGGACCGGATTCTTCTTTCTCGCCGGTATATTCTGGGGCAGCTATGAGTGCGGTATGCCCCAGGTGGCATACGGAGCCGTCGTGGGTCTGCTGGCATCTACCATTGCAGGTTTTCTTCTCGGAGAGAATATAAACGATGGTAAGGACGGTCTGTGGGGTTTTAACGGCATACTTGTCGGATGCGCTTTCCCGACTTTCCTTGAGAACACATGGATTATGTGGCTGGCACTCGTATTTTGTGCTATGTGTACCACATGGGTGCGCCAAGGCTTCAACAATGTGCTGCTGCCTTGGAAAGTCAATTCCTACACATTCCCGTTTGTGTTTCTGACATGGGTGTTCCTGCTGGCATCGCGTTTGTCACATGCTATGCCTGAAGCTTCACTCTCCACACCGGAGCTGTCGGCGGCAATGACCACTCTCCATGACATCACGTTTGGAGACTTGGTGGTCTATTGGCTTAAAGGCATTGCACAGGTTTTCCTCGTCAACTCGTGGGTGACAGGCATCTTCTTTCTGGTAGCCCTGGCATTGTGTAGCCGCTGGGCGGCAGCATGGGCAGCAATAGCTTCCGCAGTGTCGCTAGCGGTGTCGTTGTTATTCCAGTTTAATGGTGCCGATATCTCGGCTGGACTTATGGGCTTCAGCCCTGTGCTGACAGGTATAGCTGTCGGGATGACGTTCTACAAACCGTCATGGCGCTCTGCATTGTGGAGTATTGCAGCAATAATCGCCACCGTATTTATCCAGGCTGGCATGGATGCTTTCATGATGCCTCTCGGCATACCGACATTGACAGGTCCGTTCTGTATTGCCACTTGGCTTTTCATGCTCCCGGCTTATAAACTCAACAAGCAGCAGGACGCTGCCTAATATACTACCGTACTATGACACCTATTGCCTCCGCTCCGGTTCCTGTAGCCCAGCTGCCATTTGGCAGAAAGCATGTATACTACCTTGCTGTCAGCAGCATGGAGCAGCTTATTGGGTCGGCAGTGGCTGCGGTGGTGGGTGTCATGGTGCCGATGATAGTGTTGGCTGGTTCGCCGCACTTGTCATCATTCATGCAGGGAGTCTCGGCAGCGGTTTCTTTGATAGGTATCGCACTGGGATCTATGGTTATGGGTAGGTTGAGCGACCGCAATGGTTACCTATTTTATTTCCGTCTGTGCCCTGTATTGATGATGTTGGGAGCGACTATCGAGCTGTTTGCCGGACACTCTCTTGCCCTTTTCATGCTCGGCATGTTTTTGGCTGGCTTGGGGGTTGGAGGAGGTTACAGTCTTGACTCCGATTATATCTCCGAACTGATGCCGGCATCACGCAGGTTCATGTGCGTGGGCATCGCCAAGTCCACATCGGCTTTGGGTTTCATCATGGGAGCTGTCGGATGTTACATCATCATACGGCTTACAGGCAGTGCCTCGGCATGGACTTATCTGATGCTGATAGTCGGAGGTCTCGGGCTTATGACTTTCGTAATGAGGCTGCGGTGGTGGGAAAGCCCGGCATGGCTGATGGCTCATGGTATGTCTGACAAGGCTATCAAGGCTGCGCAGCGGTTTTTCGGATCCCATGTGACTGTATTGCCTCCTGCCAAACCATCATTAGTTGTCAATCCATCATGGGCGGCTATGTTCAGCCGCAAAAATATGTCACGCGTGATCCTTAGCGGTGTTCCTTGGGCATGCGAAGGGGTGGGAGTCTATGGTATAGGCGTGTTCTTGCCTATGCTTGTCTCCGCGCTCGGACTGATGCCAGCTGATGCTCATGGTCTCCATCGCATAGAGCTCTCGGTAGAGATAACGGCATGGATCAACTTCTTCATACTACCCGGTTTCATCCTCGGACTCTGTTATCTGAGGCGTATGTGGCATATTGCTATGCTGACATGGGGCTTCTATATCTGTGCGGGTGGATTGCTGATACTGTTGCTTGCCAATATTTTCCACTTGCCCGTGTGGACATCTATTGTCGGCTTCTTCATCTTTGAGATATTTCTCAATGCCGGACCACACCTGGTGACCTATGTGCTTCCAGCGCAAATATATCCTGTGGCTATCAGAGGAGCTGGCGTAGGCATAGCTTCAATGCTCGGTAAGGTCGGAGCCATCATCGGTGTCATAATAATGCCCGTGATGCTTCATCTCGGTGGTATAGTCCTTGTGCTTATCGTGTCAATCGCCGTGATGATACTCGGAGCCGTTATCAGCACTATATTCGGTCCTAAAGTCCTCCCCAATCCCCATAAAAAGCTTGTCAATTAAAACGGGGCTGTCTCGTTGGGGTCGGTAGGGGTGAGGTTGGCTGTGCCGCCGTTAAATGGATTGCCGCCTACATCGCCGAAATCATCATCTGAATTCATGCGGCTGCCTACAGTCGCAGCTGAGAAGGTGGTGTCGTCCTCCCAGTTTTCAAATCGTGCATACTTGGCACGGAAACGCATCTTGACATCATCCACACGACCGCTACGGTGCTTAGCTACGATAAATTCGGCGAGTCCGCGGATGTCGTTGCCTGATGCGTCCACTCCTGAGCGCAGATAGTATTCCGGGCGGTGTATGAAGCACACGATATCGGCATCCTGTTCGATGGCACCTGACTCACGGAGGTCGCTCAGCTGCGGACGCTTGCCGGCAGCACTGTCGCCGCGTGATTCTACCGAACGGTTGAGCTGCGACAATGCCACGATGGGGATGTCAAGTTCCTTGGCGAGCTGCTTGAGATTACGCGAAATCATGCTGACCTCCTGTTCGCGAGAGCCGAATTTCATTCCCGAAGCGTTCATCAGCTGGAGGTAGTCGATGATGATGAATTTCACCTGGTGCTCCCTGACGAGTCGGCGAGCTTTGGTACGCAATTCAAAAATGGAGAGCGAGGCTGTGTCATCTATATATAGAGGTGCCCCATAAAGTTTCTTGATGCGTCCCATCAGCTGGTCCCACTCCATCTGGCTGAGCTGACCGCTCTTGATTTTCTCGCCCTCGAGTTCGGTGACGTTGCTTATCAGACGGTTGACGAGCTGCACCTTGCTCATTTCAAGTGAGAATACAGCTACAGGGGTGCTGTATTCTACTGCCATGTTGCGAGCCATTGACAACACAAATGCCGTCTTGCCCATTGCTGGACGGGCTGCTATGATGATAAGGTCGGAGTTTTGCCATCCTGATGTGAGTTCGTCAAGTTTATGGAAGCCCGATTGCAGACCCGAGAGTCCCGAGGTGCGGTTGGCAGCGGTCTGTATCGTCTCTATCGCCTGTGAGATCACAGGGTCGATCTGCACTACATCTTTCTTGACGTTGCGCTGCGAGATTTCAAACAGTTTGCCCTCGGCTTCTTGCAAGAGGTCTTCTACGTCGTTGCTCTCGTCAAACGCCATCTGCTCTATGCGCGAAGCAAACGAAATAAGTTCGCGTGCCAGGTACTTCTGACTGATGATGCGCGAGTGAAATTCCACATGTGCAGCCGAAGTGACACGCGTGGTCAGCTCGGTGATGCGTAGCGCACCGCCAGCTTTATCAAGGTTGCCGTCAAGACGCAGACGTTCGGTGACGGTCAGCATGTCTATAGGTTGCTGCGACGCGCCGAGATGCTGTATCGCCTCATATATTACCTGATTCTCAGGCTCATAGAAGCTTTCAGGCTTGAGCAGGTCGCAAACTATGGTGTATGCGTCTTTCTCAAGCATCAGAGCACCGAGCACAGCTTCCTCCAATTCTTTGTCACGAGGAGCCTTGCGTCCGGCTATCTCGGCGATAGCCTGTGCCTCTATATTGTTGGGACCTTTCTTGTTATAGTCGCTTCGCGATTTGGTGGGTTTGAAATCTCCGGGCATTTCGTAGATGGCGAATTATTATATATTGCAAAATTAGCGATTTATGTCGTAACTTTGTCTCCCGATGATAACTTTTCCCAATGCCAAGATTAATCTTGGGCTATATATAGGCAAGACTTTACCCAACGGCTACCATGAGATTGTCACTGTCATGGTGCCGGTGGATTGGTGTGATATATTGGAGATGGTGCCCTCCGCCACTGGTGAGACATCGTTGATTGTCACAGGCCATGCGCTGCCATGTCCGGCTGAAAAGAACCTCGTGATGAAAGCCTACAGGATTTTCTGCGAGGCCCACGCTGACACTCCTCCGATGGAGATACATCTCCATAAGGAAATTCCTGATGGAGCCGGGATGGGAGGTGGATCAAGCGATGCGGCTTTTACTCTGAGACTGCTTAATGATATGACCAGGAATCCTTTCGGTCAGGAGCAGCTTGCAGCGATGGCTGCCAAGGTCGGAAGCGACTGTCCGTTTTTCATCTACAATAGACCAATGCTTGCCACTGGTACGGGCACGACTCTGACGGAGATCGACCTCCCGACAGATTTGCTTGACCACCTGTTGATTATCAAGCCGCAGGGCAGTGTGTCTACAGCAGAAGCCTATGCCGATGCCCTATCAAGCTGTCGCACTGCCGGGGACCTGATGTCGGTGCTGACAGCATCAGAGGGCGCTGCAGCTTGGACTGCATCGCTGGGTAATGACTTTACGGCATCGGTAGCGCCGAAAGTGCTTGACATTGATGCTGCTATTGACTGGCTTAAGGCTAACGGTGCGACATATGCAGAGATGACAGGTAGCGGTTCTGCCGTTTTTGGCATATTCCCGTCTGACATTTTGTCAGTTGACTTTTCCGGGATGCCGGCTGGAGCGCGATGGCGCAAATGCAGACTGGTGAAGCAGTGAACGTTATAATCATATTGATTGTTATTTGATTAGATGCTTGCGGTTATCTGATGAAGTATTGAAGGCTTCATCATTTTCAGGCATAATTGGCAATCAATTTGTTATATCTATATCATATATACACCATGTCAAAGAATAAAAGAAACAAGCAGAATATGAGCGCAAATCAAAATAATGCAGACAATCGCCCTGTCGATGACGAGCAGCACCCTGAAATCATGGATGACCTCGAGCAGGCTGATGATCAGGAGATTTCCGAAGATGCTAAAAACGAGCTTAACGCCGAACTTACAGAAGTAGAGGCATTGCAGAAAAAATATGACGAGACATCTGCGGCTCTTGAGAAAGAGAAGAAAGAATACCTATTCCTTATGGCAGAGTTTGACAATTTCCGCAAACGCAATGTCAAGGAAAGGGGAGAGCTGATCAAAAATGCCTCCGAATCTGTCATGAAACAGCTTCTGCCCATAGTCGATGACATGGAGCGCGGTCTGGAGGCTACAAAAAATGCCGATGACCCCCAGGCTATCCGCGAGGGCATGCAGCTGATATACAATAAGCTTGTCAAGCTCCTGGAACAGAACGGTGTCAAGGCTATCGAAAGCACCGGTGCCGATTTCAACCCCGAGCTTCATGATGCCATAGCCATGGTGCCTGTGGATGACGAAGCGCAGAAAGGCAAAGTGATTGACACACCGACCAAGGGCTATATGATTAATGATAAAGTGCTGCGTCACGCAAAAGTGGCTGTAGGCCAGTAATGATACTATCACTCCAATGAGCAGTAAAAGAGATTATTATGAAGTGCTGGGCGTGCAGAAAAACGCCACAGCCGACGAACTCAAGAAAGCTTACCGCAAGCTCGCTCTGAAATATCACCCCGACCGCAATCCCGGCGACAAGGAAGCCGAGGAGAAATTCAAGGAAGCTGCCGAGGCATATGATGTATTGTCAGATGCGGACAAGCGTGCCAAATATGACCAGTTCGGCCACAATATGGGTCCGCAGGGATTTCCTGGTGGCGGTGCCGGAGGATTCTCATCGGCTGGCGGATGGTCTATGGAAGATATATTCAGCCACTTCGGCGATATATTCGGTGGCTCGTTTGGCGGCATGGGTGGTTTTGAAGGAGCTGGCGGACGTTCGCGCAGCAACCGTACCCGTCGTCGCAAGGGCAGTGACCTCCGCATAAAGGTCAAGATGACTCTTGAGGATATAGCCAAGGGAGTGACCAAGACGCTTAAGATTCCTACCCTCGTCAAGTGTGACTACTGCAACGGCACTGGCGCAAAGGACGGTAAGGCATTCACTACATGTACCACTTGCAACGGCACAGGTACCGTAATCACCGCACAGCATACACCTTTCGGCACAATGCAGAGCGAAGCCGAGTGTCCCCACTGCCATGGCGAAGGCAAGATTATCACCGAAAAGTGTCCCCATTGCAACGGCGAGGGCGTAGTCCGCAAAGAACAGCAGATTACATTTACCATACCCGCAGGTGTATCTGACGGACAAGTGCTTACCATACAGGGCAAGGGCAACGCTGCTCCCCACGGAGGTATCAATGGCGATCTGCTCGTTGTGATAGAGGAAGTCAAGAATCCCGAGCTTATCCGTGACGGAAATGATGTCATCTATAACCTGATGCTTGATTTCCCGACGGCTGTGCTTGGCGGCAGTGTGGAAGTGCCCACCATCACCGGTCGTGCCCGTCTGAAAATCGCGCCGGGAACACAGCCTGGCAAGGTGCTCCGTCTGCGCGGCAAGGGGTTGCCCTCGACCGAAGGTTACGGCACCGGCGACGAACTCGTCAACGTGATGGTCTATGTCCCCGAAAACCTCAATGCCGACGAAAAAGCAGCCTTTGAAAAACTCCAGGGTGCCCCCAACATGCAGGCATCCCAGTCAACCAAAGACCGCATCTTCAGCAAACTCCGCCACGTATTCGACTGATTATATTTCCAGAAATCAAGGCGGTATGGACTTTTGGGACCGTACCGCCTTTTTCATACCTACCATGCTGAAATGCTTCAATTGTTGAGGTCTGCTTTTGCTCTGCATTTTGAAGCCTTCTTTTTGTCTCCGAGTCTGTCATACATGGCTGCCATGTAATTGTAGTATTCTATACGTGTCTCTGCGTCTATTCCCTCGGTTTCAGCATATTTCAGATAGTGTTTTAAAATCTTTAGTCCGGCATTGGGATTATCAAGACCATCAGCCACGTCACTTCCATAGCATATAGCTACCCCTGGGATCAGTACTGCATATTCTTTCTCATGTCGATGTGCGATGCAATGTTCAGTCAGTTGATGTAGCTCCTTGGACGCCCTGTCATCATCCAGCAGTGAATACGCTACAGCCCTGTATATCCTCATGATATCGGGGAGTAATCCTGTGAGCGAGTCGTTGACAGTCATATCCACCATGGTTATTATTGATTCAGAATAATAATGCAGAATCATCCCGATTTCTGCAAGCAGTTGTTTACATATCCATGGACGTTCTATCGTTGTTTCATTCTTGATTACGATTGAGAAGTTGCGAAGTTCCAGGAACCAAGAAATAAAACGTTCAGATAAACGCCTTTTCAAAAAATGTCTGCTTCCCGCCCACACGCCCACGACCGGGGCACTGCATGACGGTCGGCATCCGCAAATACATGTATTTTCACAATGTGAAACAAGTATTTGCGAAAAAATATTGATTTTCTGATCAGGATGAGCCTGTGAGAAATGATTTTGTGGATTGTGATGCTTATCTTTGCTGTATTGGTACGAAATTAGTTTTCAAACGAAATGGATAAACATAGGACAGACGAGCCAATGAAGCTTATATTCAATTATAATAATGTATTTTACAGTTTCTTCTATGATGACTTGAGCGGATGTATACACCGCTCACGGGAGTATGCGCTCAATTATGTTTATTCGGGAGAGATGATACTTGACGATGGGAGGGAGAAAATCCATGTGAGGAAAGGGGAGTGCGTTTTCATACCGCGCGACCATCATATCACCATGTATAAGAAGACTTACAATGGTGAGCGATATTGCGGTATATTTCTTATGTTTACTCGCGGTTTCCTCAAAAGCATGTATTCACGGCTATCTATAAATACAAGCCGCCTTACGCATCAAAAGCTTGACAGCAGAGTGCTTATATTGCCTAAAACCGTAGAACTTGCCAGCTTGTTTGCTTCCATGGAGCCGTATATGAATCCTGATGTCAAGCCGCGTGACAATTTCATGGAGCTGAAATTACAGGAGGGATTGATGGCGTTGCTGGCGATAGACGAGCGGTTTGCACCGACGATGTTTGATTTCAACGAGCCTTGGAAGATTGACATACTCGGATTCATGGAGGAGAATTATATGTGTGAATTGAGCATCGAAGATATAGCACACTACACTGGGCGCAGTCTTGCCACTTTCAAGCGCGATTTCAAGAAGATAAGCGATCTGACACCTGAAAAGTGGCTAATACGAAAAAGACTTGAGAAAGCCTATGAGCTTATCAAGGAGGGTGACAGGAAATTGACAGATATCTATACAGAAGTAGGATTCAGGAATCCTTCTCATTTCTCCACGGCATTCAAGAAACATTTCGGGGTGGCACCATCAGCGGTCAGAAGTTGACTGCCAGGACTTTTCAGCAAACATATTTGAGCCTCAGAGCAATACTGAAACGGAGTATATAATGTAATTTTGTAGAGCAAAAATACATTATTACAATGAAGAAGATATTGGTTATTTCTACAAGCCTCAGGCTTGGCAGCAATTCGGAGGCTCTTGCGGATGCGTTTGCTCAGGGTGCATCCGATGCCGGGCATCAAGTAGAGAAAATAACACTTAGAGGTCGGACTATCCATTTTTGTCGAGGATGCCTTGCGTGTCAGCGCACACAGACATGTGTCATCAATGATGATGCAGTGGAGATTGTGGCTAAGATGCACGATGCCGATGTGATAGCATTTGCCACACCTATATATTACTATGAGATGAGCGGTCAGATGAAGACACTGCTTGACCGAGCCAATCCTCTCTATCCGTCGGATTACCGTTTCCGTGATATCTACATGCTGACAAGTGCTGCTGAAGATGAGGCATCCACGCCTGAGAGAGCCATCACAGGACTGACTGGATGGATCGACTGTTTTGAGAAAGCCCGGCTTGCCGGAAGTGTGTTTGCAGGAGGTGTCAATGCTCCATGGGATGCAAAGGGACATCCTGCACTGACCGAAGCCTATAGTATTGGACGCAGCATCCGATGATTATGTCCCGTGGATTTATGTGTAAAAGATATGTATGGATGGCTGCGTTCATGTCTGTGACCGTAGGTATGATGTCACTTCAGGCAGCTGGTAATAACTCAGACGAAAATAGAAATATTATGGAAAAACTTTCATTAACTTCGGAGTGGGACAAGACTTTCCCCAAAAGCGACGAGGTGGATCACAGCAAGGTGATTTTTGTCAATCGCTATGGCATAACTCTCGCTGCCGATATGTACAAGCCTAAAGATGGCAAAGCGCCTCTGCCTGCTATTGCGGTATGTGGGCCGTTCGGAGCTGTCAAAGAACAGGCTGCCGGACTTTATGCCCAGGAAATGGCGCGTAGAGGGTTTCTGACCATTGCATTCGACCCGTCGTTTACGGGAGAAAGCGGAGGTATGCCGCGCGATATGACCTCCCCTGACATCAACACTGAGGATTTCAGCGCAGCTGTTGATTTTCTCGTTACAAACCCGGATGTTGACCCTGGGAGAGTCGGCATCATAGGTATCTGTGGTTGGGGAGGCTTGGCAATCAATGCAGCCGCCTCCGATCCACGAATAAAAGCCACCGTGGCATCTACCATGTATGACATGAGCCGCGTGACATCCAATGGCTATTTTGATGCCGATGACACTAAGGAAGCCCGTAAGGCATTACGTGAATCCCTTAGTGCACAGCGCACCGAGGATTATCGCAACGGCACGCCAAAGACTGAAGGAGGAGTGCCGGATGTGCTGCCCGAGGATGCTCCGAAATTTCTGCGTGACTATCATGACTATTACAAGACAGAGCGCGGTTATCATCCGCGTTCGCTCAATTCTAACGGAGGCCGCAATGTGACTTCCAATATTCCCTGGATCAATTTCCCTTTGATGAGCCGTGCAGGGGAAATAGAAAACGCCGTCATGATTATCCATGGAGAGAAAGCGCACTCGTTTTATTTCGGCAGTGATGCCTATAAAAAGCTTTCGGTCATCCCAGGCAAAGATAATAACAAAATCTTCATGGTCATCCCTGGAGCCAGCCATACTGACCTATATGATCAGATGGATATCATTCCGTTTGATGCCATGGAACGATTCTTCAGAGAAAACATGAAGTGACTCTCTTCGGCATCAGACCGCATTATGCACAAATGAGGCAATCTACATAATAGTTTGCCTCATTTGGCGTTTTTTGTTACCTTTGCAGTCATAAAAACAGAAACAAACATATAATCTTCTCACAATGAAAATCCTCATTACAGGTTGCAACGGACAGCTCGGCACCGAGATGCGCAATGTCCTTGAAGAAAAAATGCCCGGCAAGACCATTTACACTGATGTAGCCGAGCTTGACCTCACTGATGCAGACGCGGTCAAATCGTTTGTCGCAGCAAACGATATCACACATATCGTCAACTGTGCTGCATATACTGCTGTCGACAAGGCTGAGAGCGATCAAGGTCTGTGCTCACGTATAAACGTAGATGCAGTGAAAAACCTTGCCGATGCAGCCTATGAGCAGGGTGCGAAGGTGATACATACGTCTACCGACTATGTGTTTGACGGCACAGGTCACAGCCCCTACAAGGAGTCAGATGCGGTGCATCCTGTAAGCCACTATGGTGTCACCAAGCGTCAGGGCGAAGCTACGCTGCTGGCACTGCTGCCTGAGAGCGTAATTGTGCGCACTGCATGGCTTTATTCACCTTATGGCAACAACTTTGTGAAGACGATGCGCCGTCTCGGACGTGAACGTGCTGAGCTGGGCGTTGTGGCAGATCAGGTCGGCACACCGACAGCGGCTCGTGATCTCGCCGAAGCCATATATGCTATTTTGACTGCTCCTCAGTGGATGCCCGGCATCTACCACTTCACTGACGAAGGCGCTGCCTCATGGTATGATTTCACTAAAGCCATCCACCGCATAAGCGGCATCACCGGATGCAACGTGAAGCCTATCACTACCGCTGATTATCCCACACCTGCCACCCGTCCGGCATACTCTATCCTTGACAAGTCAAAGATCAAGAAGACTTTCGGCATCACTATACCCCACTGGGAGGAAAGCCTCGTAGATTGCATCAAGACTCTTGACGAGATGGAGGCAAAGTGATTGCAAGCAGAAAAATATCAAGTTAACCCTATATTGATTTAAGTGTCACAGCTCACAGACGAAATCTCACGCCGACGCACATTTGCCATCATCTCGCATCCTGATGCGGGAAAAACAACGCTCACCGAGAAGCTACTGCTTTTCGGTGGCGCTATACATGTAGCAGGTGCAGTAAAATCAAATAAGATCAAGAAAACCGCCACCAGTGACTGGATGGAGATAGAGAAGCAGCGCGGTATCTCCGTGGCTACCTCTGTAATGGGTTTCAACTATGGCGATTACAAGATCAACATCCTTGACACTCCGGGTCACCAGGACTTTGCCGAAGATACCTACCGCACACTGACCGCTGTTGACAGCGTCATCATAGTGGTCGATGTGGCTAAGGGCGTGGAGCAGCAGACTCGCAAGCTGATGGAGGTGTGCCGTATGCGCAATACTCCCGTGATTATTTTCGTCAACAAGCTTGACCGTGAAGGCAGAGACCCGTTTGACATCCTTGACGAGCTGGAGAAAGAGCTGAAGATTTCAGTGCGTCCGTTGAGCTGGCCTATCAATATCGGTGCCAAATTCAAGGGCGTTTACAACATCTTTGAGCATTCGCTTGACCTTTTCACCCCCGACAAGCAGCGTGTCAGCGAGCGCGTTGAGATTGAGTCCATTGATGACAAGCGCATAGATGACGCGGTAGGGGAGACCGATGCTGCCAAATTGCGTGACGATATAGAGCTGATAGATGGCGTGTATCCCGAATTTGACGAGCATGAGTATCTTCAAGGCAAAGTCGCACCTGTGTTTTTCGGCTCGGCTCTCAACACCTTTGGTGTCAAGGAGCTCCTTGACTGCTTCGTGAAGATAGCCCCTGCACCCAAGCCGGTCAAGGCAGAGGAACGCGAGATACTTCCTGAAGAAGAGAAATTTTCAGGCTTTGTGTTCAAGATACATGCCAATATGGATCCGAGCCATCGCAGTTGCATAGCATTCGTCAAAGTTTGCTCTGGCAAATTTGAGCGCAATGCGCCGTATCTCCATGTCCGCTCAGGCAAAAACATGAAGTTTGCCGCACCGACAGCCTTCATGGCACAGAAAAAGAGCATAGTCGATGAGGCGTATCCTGGCGATATAGTCGGTATTCCCGACACAGGCAACTTCAAGATAGGAGACACACTTACCTCAGGCGAACAGCTTCATTTCAAAGGACTGCCGTCATTCTCGCCTGAGATGTTCAAATATATCGAGAACACCGATCCTATGAAGTCCAAGCAGCTTGAAAAAGGCATCAAGCAGCTTATGGACGAAGGCGTTGCACAGCTCTTCATCAACCAATTCAACGGACGCAAGATTATCGGCACCGTAGGCCAGCTCCAGTTTGAGGTCATCCAGTACCGTCTCCTTCATGAATACGGCGCACAATGCCGATGGGAGCCCATCTCACTGACCAAAGCCTGCTGGATCGAAAGCGACAACAAAGAGCAGCTCGAATCATTCAAGAAACGCAAGCACCAGTTCATGGCAATCGACCGCGAGGGGCGCGATGTATTCCTCGCCGACAGCGGCTACGTCCTCACTATGGCACAGCAAGACTTCCCCGACATCCGCTTCCACTTCTCCAGCGAATTCTGACCGCCGTGCTGCGACAGTCCGCCGACAGCCCAGCGGCAGCCCCATGACATGCGAACCCCTGCATTATAGACAGTTACATATAACATGCTGATTCCATATGCTATACAACATGTTTATAATCCGTTTAGTCTGATTTGTTTTGAGTAACTTTGCGAATTAATAACAACTAGCTTAAGACATTAGAATGTCAAAATACATTGTCTATACATATTAATTTGCACCTTTGCAGACTACTTCAAGCAATTTGTTTGGGAAGAATGATTTGTTGACTCCAGAAAAAGCAATGGCTAATAAGCAAGAAATATTTAGCAAATTGCTTGGTCAAAAAGATTTGTCATTTAGCTTTAGGAAATAAAGCTTATGGACATAAGATTTTATTGGAATCAATGGGGGTTGTAGTCCTTAGGATTGCAAATAATCGCAATACAACTTTAGAAAGAGAGTTCCAAAAAAGAAAAATCGAATATACTCCGAGTTGTGGTGTGATTATAGATAATCGACATGATATTCAGCATATTGCCATTGAAGATGACCCTACCGCTTTTTATGAAACTGAACAAGTCGTTAAAATCTTGAACTCTACGTTTAACAGACTTTTAAAACCTTATGGGCTAAAACTCACCATTCAAAAAAATGTATCAAAAGACAGAGTTTTGGACTATTATAAAAGTACAAATAGCAAACAATCTTCTTTTGAACTTAAATCTGCAACTGGAGAAACTTTGGTATTGAATGAAGATAACCAAGAATTAAAAGACTTGGCTAACTATGCCGCAGATAGTGGAGATGGAATTGATATAAAAGCGAAAGGTATTAAAAGGTTCATGAGAACTGGGGCAACAACTGTAAGTTTTGAAATTGAAGACATTACTGCAACTATTTCCAAAGACATCTTTCAAAATGGTGCGGAAAAATTAATTGAGATTTTAAATAAAGTCACTAAATCGTGAATGCCATCTTTAGATATATTGGTTATTGTGTAGTCTCCGCACTATTTGGATGGCTTTCATCAGTAGGTGATAAGGACATTCTTAATGCAATAAGTAATAATCTATTCCAACTGCTGATTACTATTATAGTATTGTATATAACTCTATCCAATTTGATATATAATCAGATTACATTGATTCAATCTAAATATGGTAATGACACATCATCGGGAATATCAGCACTGAAAAGGAATATAAGGATAATGTTTGCTATCATTGCGTTAGATTTTACTTTTTTCGTCGTTTTAAATATAATTCCGATTAATTTTTACAATCAGACCAAATCAATATTCTTTTTATTTGACAAACAGATTGCCATAAATACACTAACCTTTTTCTCCATTTTCTATTTCTTGTATGTAATATATGATTCTGCAATGGCATTCTTTAATCTTATAAAGTTCAATAGTAATTCTGAACAAAAATAGAATATATTTTGGGGTTGAAAGAATGAATAGAAGTAATGGTATAATCACAGATAATGTGAAATGCGAAGCATCTTCATTCATTATTTCCCATCACTTTAAATCTGTTTAGCCACTATTTGCCATAACTATATCCAAAGAAATACAATGATTCCCCAATCTCATTATTGGTTAGGGATCATATCAAAATACGTCTTTTCTCTAGATTTTTGCCATGTTCTCAGCAAAAGCCGATCAGGAGAAATCTTGTCATCTATCCAATAATTCTGTCTATCAGCTAATGTATAAAGTAAGTTTTTCCCAGACTTTAATGTTATTTCAGCCCAATATCCTTTACGGTTATCAGGCATAAATTTAACTGTTATGCTCTTTATTTGGGCTTTTTCAAATTTAGAAAGAGGGCGTGTTTTAGTGATAGTCCAATCTTTGGGATAGTTTGCTGTGTTCTTTGCAATTATATCCCAATAGTAGCGAAGTTTCCCTCCTGCATTAATAAAGTAACCTCGTCTATATGCCATAACCAAGGGAATGACAATATAGATAATCAGATTTATTATCAATGCCAATGTGAGGCTCGGAGCATCTTCATCCATTTTGAGGTATGTTTACTCTAAATAAGTCCTTTTCTCCCTTTTTCCTTAAAGTCATTAGTTTGGCTTTATTCATATCCAATGTAGCACCTATGGGCAACGCGTCTTTATCCCACATTGGAATATATAATACACCTCCTTGTAACATAGTAAATTCTACAGATGATCCATATTGACTTTTGACAACCTTTGTCTTGGTTGCTGCGTTGATTTCTTCTTTAGTAAAAGGGCGTTCTTCTACTAATCTCCAATGCTCTTGGACATGAGATATAGATGCTTTTGGTTGAAGTTCTGACCTATAGCATGCATCTATAATTTCATAAACTCTATTCGCATGAAGCCAAAAAGGGAACCTCCAATCTTTTTTCTTTACGTTATTTAGATGATAGGTTACAATTATATCTGTAAGGTCTTTCTTAAAGACCAATTTTTCGCCTTTATTATTTTCCAGAGTAATATTATTGGGGCTGCATATTACAAGTCTAAAATCAATGTAAGACCTGAATTTTAAGCCTAAGGCATCCCATAAAGACTTTTCATTTACAGAGGCTCTTATGTTCTCAGAGGCATCTATTCTTTTGTTAAAAAGATTATGAGCAATTAGTAGCAAAACAACTGCCACTATGATTATCCAAGTCATGCTGATTTGATTTTGAGGTTATTGAAATCTAGTATCCATTTGTTGCAAATCAGAAAAGGCATGCCGAGTATTCCGTGTATTTGAATGCCTGTTTCTGATTGGATTTGAGCTACTGTCTTTTCTGTGTCTATGACGAAGAATAGTGCTTTGGAGTCCTGACCTCCGAATGATAGAGAAATCTCTATCTGCATTGCCTCGTTCTTCTCCCTATCTATGCCCATTATCATGCTCTTTTCACTAATGGCAGTACAAGATGACTTTATATGTTCATAGACAAAGCCAAAGAGGATATTATGTGTAGATCCAGTATCTACCAGGAAGCAGAGGTTTGGTTTATATGCCGTCACTATCAATGGCAGTCCAACCTTTGAGATGCTATGTTGTATGGGGTATTCCATTGCTTTCAGACTAATTGTAAAAAAGTAGGCTGTAAATTTGGTTCCATATTGGAGAAGTATCGCATAAGCAATAAATTTGGGAACCTGTTGAAAAGGAAGCGGGCTCTGCTTAGGAGCAACCCGCCAGCGATAGGCAGGCGGCCACACTGGAACAGAGTGGACAAGGAAGGGCACCGGCCCTCCCTTCTGTTTAAGGAGGCCTCATTGCTAAGAGAACCTTTGTCAATAATGGGTGGCTATGAATTCAGCCAGCAGTTTCCTGCGTCTGTCTTTTGATATTCCGCTATGGTTCCGAAGCAGCGTCTTGAGGCGCTGGTTAAGGCTCTCGATGGCGGAGTTCGTGTTCGGGATATGCAGCTGCGGATAATGGTCGCACGTCCACAGCCATGGCAGATAATATCTTATCGAATTATAGGCTGCCCTGGTGCGTGGATGCTTGAAATGGCTTTTGCCATCGCCATGCAGTGTCTTTTCAGAAAGGAACTGCCTCCATCTGTCATGCCAGCGTCCAAGGTGTGCCCTGAACTCGCTCTCGGGAATCCTGCTTAAAGAATACACCAGGGACAGCAGCTCCCTGGATGCTTCAAGATCCGGGGCTGCGGTCAGATGGCGGCGTACTATCTGGATCATATGGAACTGGCACATCTGCACCCGGTACTGCCGGAACTCCTTGAACAGCCCCCTCATGCCGTCACACACTATGCCATGGATCGTAAACCCATTGTCGCGCAGCCAGTTGACGCCCTCGGAGTAGTCTGCCACCGTTTCATTCCGCACGAATTTGTACCACAATATCTTGTTTCGGAACGTGTCCTTGATGATCATCAGGCCGAAGCCGCGTCCCCAATAGGTCGTGTCCATGTTGATCACCACTTCGCGGTATCGGGAGACGACATGTATGTGGCGCATCTCCTTCAGCTTGTTCCAGACGGTCTTGACGCAGATGCCGTGCCTGGCGGAAATCTGTCCCAGCGTCAGCTTTTCATCGATATACTCGCGTATGACCGCCTGACTGTCAGGAATCCTGCTTTTTACAAACTGCCTCCCGCAATCATGGCACTTGTATAATTGCTTCTGCCCTTTGTGGCCGTTCCTCTTTATGCGCGTGGATCCACACCATTTACACTTTTTTTATTCATATCCAGATGTTTTTCAAGCATGCAAAATTACTGAATATCAGAATCAAAGGTTGAATATCAGCCTACTTTTTTACAATTATAGAAATCTGACGGCGATTTTGCCCTCCCAAAATTTTTCAAGCATTGTAACGCGCTGTATTATTGGCGCTTAAATCCATTTACAGCCTACCTTTTTACAATTAAGCCACCCTACAATGTGCGTTATTTTGCCGGATAGGGGCATTACAAAAATCGCTGAAACTGTCTTAGTTTCAGCGATTTGCGGCATCTTGCCGTTTTGTTCTGTGATCCGCCTGGGAGCAGCAGTTTGAAATGCAATGAAATAAGCATGAAATATCATGATAGGCGTAATATGCTGATTTAATGCTATGTATTTTCAAAAAATCGTATTGTTTCAAAATCGGAATTTCATTCTTGTTTTCTTAGATTTTATTTTTGCAGACAATTTGCAGACAAAAATTTGGTGACATCAATCTAAAGTATTAACTTTGCATTAAACATGGTAAACCTCTCCTTATGGCAAAGATAGTACGCTCATTATCAGCTAAAGCCGACCAATATGGTCGAGCCGAAATCCTTTTCCGGTTAACTATTAACCGGACTACCCAACTCAGACTTAAAACCGGCTTGTATGTGTCCGCCTCACGTTTCAAGAATGGTGAAATTGTAAAGCCACGAGCCAACCAAAAAGAACTAGAAGAGCTTCGTGAGGTGGAGGGTTCTTTGGTGTCTCTTGAACAGTTCCTGTTGAAACTGACTGAGACTACACCCCACGAAAAGCTCACAAAGGATTTCATTGCTAAAGAGATTGACCGATGGCGCAATCCAGAGAAGTATGTGCCGAAAGAGGTAAAGTCGAAGGAGCTGTCATTCGATAATATTATAGATGAGTTTCTCAAGCAGAAACAGTTGTCGGAACCACGCGAGAGGCATTACCGTGTCCTTCAGCGCGCGTTGCATCGCTTTGAGATGTATCAGCGTCTAACTGGAAAGAAATCTTACAAGTTCTCTTTCGACACCTGCACAACAGAGGATATTTATGCTTTCGAGGCTTTCCTTCGGGCAGAACCGGAACTGTATGACCAGCATCCTAACATTTACAAGTCTTACCCTTCCATTACTCACAAGACACATAAGGTAAAGAGACCCAAACCAAGAGGCGACAATTATATGGTGACTTTTACGAAGCGTTTCAAGGCACTCTTCCATTGGTGCCACGCCCAGGGAATCACCATGAATAATCCTTTTGCAAAGTATGTGAGTTCTGTTTATGAGAAATACGGCACTCCCATCTACATTAAGGATGAGGAGGTGTTGCAGCTTGCCGACTTCGATTTTTCACACAACAAGCATCTTGACACTCAAAGGGATATCTTCATCTTTCAATGTTGTATCGGATGCCGCGTGGGTGATATGATGAAGATGACTCCTGCCAATGTAATCAATGGCGGCGTGGAGTATATCGCCTCTAAGACCGCAGAGGAACGCCCTGAAACAATTCGTGTTCCGCTCTCAGACAGGGCGCAGTTCATCATTGACAAACACCGTGAAGAAGTTAAGGATGGCCGGTTGTTGCCGTTTATATCCCAGCAGAAATATAATGAGGCAATCAAAGAAATCTTTGAAGCAGCAGGCATAACACGACTCGTTACACGTCTCAATCCGACAACCGGCATCGAGGAGCAGGTGCCTATCAATACAATCGCCACAAGCCACATGGCTCGACGAACCTTCGTAGGTAACCTTTACAAGAAGGTGAAAGACCAGAATCTTGTAAGTGCCTTGAGCGGACACTCCGTAGGCAGCAAGGCTTTCGCAAGATACCGTGAGATAGACGAGGACATGAAGCGTGAACTTGTCAATGTCATGGGATATTGAAATAGATACGGTTATAGCATAATATTTGCTAAATTTGCATTATGAACAACGAGAATCATAACACTGAATATAAGCGGATTTGGAAAGACGAGTACCTTAAGTGGGTATGCGGCTTCGCTAATGCGCAGGGTGGAAAGATATATATTGGCATTGACGATGATATGTCTGACGTAGGTGTTACGCATATACATCAGTTGCTGGAGGATATCCCTAACAAGATTGTGACGATGTTGGGTATCGTTCCTTCTGTCAGTCATATAGAGCGTGATGGGAAAGATATAATCGAGATTGACATTGAGCAGTCCAACATTCCTATCTCTTATAAAGGTGCTTTCTATATGCGGAGCGGCGCAACCAATCAAGAGTTGCGAGGACTGGCTTTGCAACAGTTTCTAATGAAGAAATTCGGCAGAAGTTGGGAAGATATGCCCTGCTATGGTGCTACAATTGACGATATAGATCCGGAGGCAATCCGGTATTTCTTAAAGAAAGGTATCAAGGAGAAGCGAATGTCGCCCGATGCGGAGAATTCCACGCCGGAGGAGGTCATTTCGAATCTTGGACTAATGGAGGACGGAGTGCCTTGCAATGGTGCTATTCTGCTTTTTGGCAAACATCCTCAAAGGCGTTTCGTTACATCTGCTTTCAAGATAGGGCGTTTCGGCTCTACCAATTATGACTTGTTGAGTCAGGAGATTGTTGACGGCAACCTCATACAGATGCCGGAAAGAGTGATGCGAGTTCTGGACGAGAAGTATCTGATACGCCCCATTCACTATGAAGGGATGCAGCGCATTGAGCCGCTTGAACTCCCTGAAGAAGCCTTACGCGAAATCATTTGCAACTCGATAGTTCACCGTGACCATCAGGGCACATGGACGCAGATGAGCGTTTACAGCGACCATATTCGGCTTTGGAACGAAGGAAAGTTGCCTGATGATTTATCTGTTGAAAAGCTCATGGGTAAGCATACCTCTCAGCCACGCAATCCCAAAATGGCAGAGGCATTCTATCGCGCTGGATTCATCGAGGCATGGGGCCGTGGCATTGAGAAGATTGTCAACGGCTTCAAAGCCGATGGTTTAACTCCACCCACATTCTCGGTTAAGCAGGGAGGCGTTACCGTTCACATTCCCCGCGAGAAATTTGTGGCAATCAACCTGGGCGGCACAACCGACATCAACCAGTTCAAAGGTTCCGAGAAATCCGATACAGACCGACCAGAAACCGAACCAAAAAGTGACCAGAAAAGTGACCAGAAAAGCGACCAGAAAAGTGACCAGAAAATAATAGGAATCTTAAAAGAGAATCCCAATACTACGATTCATCAATTGATGAGTTTGATGCAGATGTCTGAATCAGGAATTAAGAAAATCTTAAGGAAATTGAAACAAACAGGTGTAATCCGCAGAGTGGGTTCCGACAAAGGAGGTCATTGGGAGGTAATCGACCAGCAATAGCAGAAAATTCTACAATATTTCATCTTTAATCCGGCAATTCGATAGTTCGCGTTGTCGGATTTCTTTTTCATCGCAAAAAACAGGTGGCTGCATTAATGAATTTGCACAAAGATAGTGGTTAAATAGTCTTAATTCGACATATATAAATCCGGGAGCATTTCCTAACGAATGGTAAAATTTATACCTACCGTGAAACCCCATTTGTTGCCGGTTTCTTGTAATCATATTCTATTTGTTCCATGAAGTTCCATCGAGCGGAAACACCATGTATGTATTTGTTAATCCAACATGGTATTTTGATTTATATATAAATATAATCTCCTTTATTATAGATACTTAAAAGTATTTCAGAGCTATTGACAAACCATTTTTGACGTTGTAACTTTGCGAAAAAATCAAACAATTACGCAATCGTTTTTGCGCTGATAAAATAAAAACCGATTAAAGTTTTAATGTTCTACAACGATCAAAATTCAAGTCAGAAACAAACTACGATGGTCATCATGAATATTGATGATCTGCGTGAGGCTTTCAAAGCATGGAATCAGGAACTGATTGAGGCAAACGCGCCACAGGAAGAAATCTACATTACAGCCAAGGAAGCCGCCAAAATGCTCGGCGTGACCTTATCAACTTTATGGAGATGGGATAACGATAAGTATCTTGAGAAAATCAAAATTGGTAACAAGGTGAGATATCGCCTTTCCGATGTTGAACGCATGATAAAGGGTGCTCTATGACAACCGAACCTATCAAGCTACTTCCGGCTTATGTCGATAGACCAACTCACGATGATGTGGCATCGGATGAAGAAACTCCGGTAGTGGATATTGAATATACTGACATTAGCATGGGGCAAGATGAGCTATCGAATCGAGATGACAGCAGGTGCCCATATATTCGTGTCGGAACGGAGTATTATCATGAGGTCATGCGACCGCAGGCAAACGGAACTACTTGTAAGTGTCTTGTCTATTGGAAGGCTTCGACTATCAAGGCTGACCACGGGAAGGATTATCTGAATGATGTGCCGAAGTATGACTGCTTCTGCACCGTTCCGAGCCACACCGACTACCGCAAGATAATCGGCAACGCTTACAATCTTTATGAGCCTATAACGCATCAACCGATACCGGGAGACTGGAGTGCGATTGACGGCTTGCTCCGCCACATCTTCGAGGAGCATTATGAGTATGGGCTTGACTATATCCAGTTGCTGTATCAGATGCCGCTTCAAAAGTTGCCAATACTAATTTTGGTGTCGGAGCAACGTAACACCGGCAAGACCACATTCCTCAATCTGCTCAAGGCAATCTTTCAGGACAATGCCACTTTCAACACCAACGAAGACTTCCGCAGCAAGTTTAACTCCGACTGGGCGGGTAAGCTGCTTATCATGGTCGATGAAGTCCTATTATCCCGGCGCGAGGATTCCGAGCGATTGAAGAATCTCAGTACGGCAACATCCTACAAAATGGAGTCCAAAGGTAAGGACCGCAATGAGATTGCCTTCTTCGGAAAGTTCGTGCTCTGTTCCAACAACGAGCATTTTCCTATTGTAATCGACCGCGAGGAAGTACGCTACTGGGTGCGCAAGATTAACCCTCTGGAAAGCGATGACCCGTTCTTCATGAAGAAACTTGTGTCACAGATTCCGGCGTTTCTCCACTTCCTTATGCAGAGGGAATTGTCGGTGCAATGCGAAAACCGAATGTGGTTCAGCCCGGAAAGACTGCGCACCGCGGCCCTCAACCGTATTGTAATCTCCAACCGCTCGAAGATAGAGTTTGAGGTTGCCGAGTTGCTGATGGACATCATGGACAGTACCGGCGAATCATCGGTATCTTTCGTTGTGAACGACATCGCTACCTTACTTACCTATCGGAATGTCCGTGCCGACACAAGCGAGATACGCCGTCTCTTGCAGATCTTTTGGCATCTGAAGCCGGTATCGAACTCGCTAACATATCGCTCCTATACGGTCGGCCTGTTCCCTGCAAAATACACTGCGAAGAACGCTGTCGGCAGATACTACACAGTTACCAAAGATTTTATTCTGAATTTATCTTTATTTTGATGAATTGATGAAAGGATTAATGAAAGGGAAGAAAATCAGCAAGTTATAATGCCGTAGGCTTTCATCAAAGGGTTTTACAGTTGTTGAGGAGCCCCTTATTCTTTCCCTATCATTAAATATAATCTCATGATGAATTGGATTAGGCTGTAATACTGCGAATTACACATACTTTCATCATTTCATCAACAATCAGCCACATTTACATTTAGACAGTTGCCTCTTGTAAACCGGGAATACACGGTTTCGTAGCATCCGGAAAGACGGAGCGAGATTGCTTGCAATAATAACCTTCAAGGTATAGCCTAATATACCTTCATTCGAAAGTGGGCGGCTTTCTGTGCGGAAAGAAAATCCGGCGCAAGCGCAACTATGAACCGATTTTAATCAACTTAACCAATTACACCAATAACTTTATGTCGTCACCTAAACAGATGATGGACTTCAAGCCCGTCAAATCAGTCGATGCCAATGTCAGCAACGAACATCAGCGCAACTGGAGCAAAGAATTCTTCGAGCAAAAGGCCAAGAATCCCGACCACAATTACGACCGCTCCCGAACCGCCTTGAACTTTCAGGTCGGACCCGGAGGTGTGATAACCGCCGTTGACAAATCGCGGCGTATCGGCGACAAGGTCGATGAGATAATCAAAAAACATCTCCGGCCGGATGCCCGGGTTACCGCCATATCCAACCGTGCAGTCATGGTCGTATTCGGCGGCAACCGAGAGCGGATGCGCGAGATGGCTTTCGGCTCTCAGGTGTTGAACGATTATGAGGAAACAAACGGGCATCTGATTCGGCAACCTGAAATCGAGCAATGGGCAAAGGATGTGTACGGTTTTGTATGCCGAGAATTCGGAGAGGAAAACATAGCCTCGTTCATAGTCCATCTCGACGAAACGGGACCACATGCGCATTGTGTATTCGTGCCGTTGACCGCCGACGGACGCCTCTGTTCAAAGGAGGTGCTCGGAGGCAAGAACAAGGTCGAAGCTCGGCAAAATATGAGAGATCTGCATACCCGGCTTGCCGAAGTGAACCGTAAATACGGCCTTGATCGTGGCGATGACATCCAAGTGACCGGCGCACGCCATCGCTCGACCGCTGAATACAATCGCGACCTTCACCGTGAGAACGCCAGACTCGAAACACTTATAGACGACAACCGCGAACAGTTGCGTCAGCTCGAAGATGAAATTCGGAAATCGGAGCGGCGAGTGAAGGGTCTAACGACCATGATTGCGAATCTTGAAAGACAGGAGACTGAACTGAATGACGAGATAGCCCGGTTGGAGTCAGACATCGAGAATGGTGCCGGAGATGTTTCCGAACTGCGTTGCCGCATCGCCGAACTTGAAAACCAGCTTGAATCTACCGGACAGAAACTTGCCGACAAGCGCGACAAGCTAAAGACCGCCGACCGGCAACTCACCGAGCTTCAGGATGAACTTGACGCACTCAGCGAGAAACGAGATAATGCGGAAAAGAATTTCCACGAGTTCACAGAAAAGAATCAGGAGCAGGTACGCATGAGGCTCACCGATGCCGTCTTTGCCAGAATGGTTGTCGATGTCCGTTCCCTGTTGGACGCCATGCCGTCGGAACTGAAAGCCAGGGTTGATGGCGAGTTCCTGACTGCAATCGCCGAGCGACCCAACGAGATATTGAAGTGTGCGATGTATTTGTTCCTCGGCTATCTCGATGGCGCGACGCAATTCGCCCAGTCATGCGGAGGCGGTGGCACCTCATCAGACCTCCCGTGGGGTCGCAATCCGGATGAAGACGACCGCCGCTTCGCCTACCGCTGCATGATGCAGGCTCACAAGATGCTGAGACCTTCTCAGCCCAAACGAAGAATGGGTAGCAGACGATAAGATATATATGTTCTACAGCATATTGCTTTGTCATTAAACCTAAAATAACTATCTTTGCAAGATAAAGTACCCAGTTAGATATGAGCCAACCATATCCATACACAGAAATAGATATGCTAAGGAGCTTCTCCTTGGTATTCTCTCGTTCTGTCTTTAAGGATATAATTGACTATCATGATTTCACTCGGTTAGACGCTATTGTTGAGCAGTATGATATTGGCTCTCATTCTTCGGTTACATACGCGGATGTCATTAGAAAGATTTACCGGACCATCAGGAAAAAATATTGTTGTGAATATGTGTATAAGAATGAATTCATAACAAAAATCCTTATCAATCAATACGGGACATCGAAGACGGTGGCGTTTAACGAATTTAAAATACCACCTTCAATAGTTGACATAGCACTTTTTAATGGTGAAAGTAAGGCATTTGAAATTAAAACCGAATATGATTCTCCCAAACGACTAAGTAGTCAATTAGAGAATTATACTATGTTTTTTGATAAATGCTATCTGATAGTTTCAGAAGATTTACTGGATAAATACATACATTTAATTGATGAAAAAATCGGTGTATTATTGCTTTCCCATACAAAAACTTCTGTTGAATTGATTCTATTTCGAGAAGCTCATAGGAATCAATTTATTGATATTGCTTTGCTTATGAGAGTTCTCCATACACAGGAGTATAAGAATATCATTGAAACTTATTATGGAGCAGTTCCAAATGTTTCATGTTTTAAAATGTTTGATCGCTGTTTTAAAATGATGAAACAGATTCCGTTGGAAGTATTGCGGCCATTGATATTAAAAGAAATCAAACACCGGAAAAATAACACTTCACTTTTAAGGTCATCTCCTATTGAATTACGTCAGATAGCTTTGTCGTTAAATCTGAAAAGAGAAGAGATTGACATTTTAAAAGAATCGTTGAACAAGCCAATATTAAGCATATAAAATTATGTATTATCCATATCTAAGGGGTAAACAGTTCGAGCTAATCGCTTTGAGGGAGTTTTCAAAAGAGACTCCAACGCCCTCTCATGTATGTCCCATTATAGAGCCTGTGAAAAGTTCGTTTAATGGGCTTAAGGCAGCTATTGAGGCTTTGTCAGGCAAAAAGATTAGTTTTGCATTGGTGCTTAACCCCAGCGATGGCGATTTTAAGCGAGAGCATCAGGACATTTTGGCAAATCTTCCCTCCCTTAAAGAACTAGTAGGCTGGATTCCTGCATTTATATATAGAGGAACAGGTCGTTATATCGAAACTTATATTGCTGCAAATTCGCTCAATGATGTTATGATTATTTTTCAAGACTCTATCGATCTTTCCAAAGAGGATGTGAGTCAACTCTTGAAGAATAATTCTGTTAAATATGTTGTGGCTAACATAGAGGGAGATCGTCGCAATAGACGACTGCTTGCAAGGTCTGGGAAAGAACTAATCAGACTTGATGATCAATTTCATGAACAGCCAAGAAATGCCGATTATCTAAGTATACCAGAAGAAAAATTCACAGAGGAGCACAGGTATTATAGTGAAGACGGATATAAGGGGTTCGCAGACTATGTAACATTACCAAGCTCTTTTAAAGAGAGTGGAATGTTGCCTTATGCAGTAGCCATTCATATGACATATCAAAAGAATGAAGACGAAATATTCGTAAGACATTTCGTGTCAGACCATAATAGTGACAACACGAATATTCCCGGTAAATTCTATGAAGCGGCAACTAAATTAAAAAAGTTTTATTCTGGAATACAGGGAACGCAGGCCAGTTCAGAATTGATAGCTATATTAGATGCCAACCGTTATCCCGGATTGGGAGTTCTAAAAAAACTTTCAATAAAGAACCATTTAGAACTTATTGAGAATTATCTTACGCAGCAAAAATGAAGGTCTGTTCCAATTGTTTTAACGATGAGGAAATAAAAAATTTTATAATATCTTCTTCATCGGACATAGCACATTGCGATTGTTGTGAAAATGATGATTGTGTCATTGACTTAAGCGAGCTTTACGATTTCTTTATAGAATTCACGGAGCTCTATTGTAAAGACGAAAACAGTTCAACTGACTTAATCGAAGCATTAAATTCTCAATGGAATATTTTTTCATCGGAAAAATGTGCGGAGCAGATTCTTAATGAACTTTATGAATCTGGAATCATTAAATATGGAGCTCGTGACAAAGTAAGGTACATTGATGAGATTTTAGAATGTACTAAGGTTTGGGATAAACTAAAAGAAGATGTCACTACTAAATCTCGATTTTTTACTGATATTACATCTTTTGAATGGGGCAGTTTTATTCAACCTAATGACATATTAGCGAAGCATAAACTTTTATACAGAGCACGGATTGTTCCAGATGGAACTGATAAATTGACACCTAGCCAAATGGGGTGTCCACCCGCTCATAAAACTCCGGCTGGTCGGGCGAATCCATTGGGAATACCATATCTTTATTTATGTGACAATGAACAAACCACTCTTTATGAAACCAGAAGCGTTTATTTGGATAGAGTATGCATTGGAACATTCCGGATATGCCGAGACCTTAATATCGTAAATTTCAACAACGTGATTAATCCATTTTATGCGTTTACAGATGGAAGCGATACATTAAGAGATTCAATTAAGAAACGGATAATTATAGACAGCATTTGTAAAGATCTCTCCAAACCATTAAGAAGATTTGATACTGAATTGGAATATGTGCCAACTCAGTTAATCTGCGAATATTGTAAGTTGAATCAAGCGGACGGTATCATGTTCGCCAGTTCTCTGCATCCAGATGGTCAAAACATTGTTTTATTTGATCCTAAAGATGCAAAATGTACGAAAGTTGATTATGTGGAAATCAGTAAAGTGGCCATATCATCAACAAAATTATGACAGCTTTTTAGATTTTTGATTATGGCAACGATTGATTATCTTCTCAATAAAATTACAAATTCGGAACTGCGAGCCAAATTGCACTCAGAGATAGACCGTATCCAAAAACAAAAACGTTTTGGGTTGGTCTTTGAAGACCATTTGCCTGAAGCAACGTTGCTATATGATGTAGAAGTGCGCCGAGGGCAGAAGGTGACACTTAAGACAGACCCCCTCAAACAAAAGTTTGAGGTCTTGAGCATTTCTGACGGAATTGCTCATTGTATATCTTTGGATGAGACCGAAGAACAGACCGAAGTCAACGTAGAGGAATTGGTTTCGTATGCCAACCTACAATGCGATGCTAATTGTTATTCTTTTGGGGTAAATGATCTTTTGCCATATGCTGATTTTGGAGATCCCATATATCCATATCTTCAACCACTTGACAAAATCAAGAACGCGCCAGATTCGACGCTTTGGCATGAGGTAATCGAGGCTGATAACTTTCATGCTCTCCAGTTGCTTGCATATCTTTATCCCGGGCAAGTAGATTGCATCTATATTGACCCTCCATACAACAACCGCTCACGTGACTGGAAGTACAATAATGACTACGTTGATAGTAACGATGCATATCGTCATAGCAAATGGCTGTCTATGATGCGTAAGCGTCTTCTTCTCGTCAAGAAATTGCTGAACCCCAAGGATTCAGTATTGATTGTTACCATAGATGAAAAAGAATATAATCATTTAGGTTGTTTATTGGAAGAAATATTCCCAGAAGCACGAATACAGATGATTACTAGTGTGATTAGTGCCAAGGGCGTAGTAAGAACGGGGCAGTTTTCTCGCGTCGAAGAATACTTATATATTTTAGAATTTGGAGATTCTAAAGCCGTGCAGATCGAATGTAATATGTTAGATCCCTCGACAAAAAAACAGTCAAACCGCGATATAGAGTGGCTCGGGTTCCGACGAAGAGCCCCACAAGCAAAGCGAGAATCTCGAAAAAATCAATTCTATCCTATTTATGTAGATAAGATTACTGGAAAGATTCATTCTATTGGAGAGGTTTTAAGTAGTGGTATAGATAGACATTCTGTCGACATCCCCGAAGGATGTATTGCACTATGGCCTCTTAGTAAAGACGGAGATGAAAGGCTGTGGAGCTTGCAACAAAGTCAGGCAGTAATCAATTGGCATAAAGGGTATTTAAGGGTAAATTGGAACGCCAAAAAAGAGATTGGAACCGTTTACTACCTCCCAGAAGGTACTATCGATGATATAGAAAAAGGCATAGCCACTACATTAGGTTATCACATTGATGGTTCTATTAATGCAATCTATTACGAATCAGGAACCACTCCACCTAAACGTGTCTGGAATATGCCAACACATAATGCAGAAACCTACGGCACAAATATACTTGGGAGTCTGATTGGCAACCGATTTGAATATCCTAAATCATTGTATGCTGTACACGACACTCTTCGATTTTTTGTCGCCAATAAGCCTAACGCTTTGATTGTTGACTTCTTTGCAGGATCAGGGACAACCCTCCATGCTGTGAACCTTCTTAATGCTGAAGATGGGGGCAGCCGTCGTTGCATTATGGTAACAAACAATGAGGTCAGTGAAGCAGAAGAACGGAACCTCAAAGCAATGGGCAAAACTCCGGCTGATGAGGAATGGAAAGCATTAGGCATTGCTCGTTATGTTACATGGCCCCGGACTGTTGCATCAATTTCAGGGACGGATGTGAATGGCAATCCCATATCAGGTGAATATCTTACATACCTTGAAGTAGAGAAGGAAACAGCTCGAAAGTTCAAGAAGGTTACTTTTCTGAAAGATTTCAATAATCTTACTCTTTCGGAGCGTAGAGACATTGTATCTGAACTCTCAAAAGGAAAGATTGCCAAAAATAAAGTGGCCGACGATTCTAAATATATCGTAGATGAAGACGCGGATGTTGCATTCTTACTCGATGATACCGCGGCTGCTGAATGGCTCGATGAACTTGAATCAGCAGACCATGTGCAAACTTTCATTGTCATAACACAGAATAACCGTCTCTTTACGTCTCTAAAATCCCAAATCACTGACATGTTGGGAACTTATAAGACAACCGAGCCGAAAACACTCCCTATGTCGGAGGGTTTTAAGGCCAATGTTGAATTCTTCCATTTGGGTTTCTTAGATAAGAACGCTATTGCTCTAAATCGCCAATTCAATGAAATTTTGCCTTTGCTTTGGCTTAAAGCCGGTGGCGTAGGAGAATGCCCATCGCTTGAAAAGGGGGCGTTGCCACCTTATGTTATCTTCCCAAAGAATCGGTTTGCTGTCTTGATAGAAGAATCTGCATACTATAGTTTCGCTGAAGAGATACGTATATCTGAAAACATTGACACTATATATATTATAACAAACTCAACTTCGGGTTATCAAGAAATGATTGGAGCGTTAAAGCCGAAGCATAGTTATCAGCTTTATCGCGATTATCTTGACAATTTCCGAATCAATTATATTCAGTAACCATGAAAGTAGAACTGCGACAATTCCAGCAAGAGGCTCTCAAAAAACTTCGGCAGCACTCCAATGCATCAATCAGAGACTATTTGCAGGATAAGAATCCTCAGATAATCTCATTTACGGCACCGACAGGAGCAGGTAAGACTATAATCTTATCGGCTCTGCTGGAATCTATCTTTATGGGTGATGAAAATAATATTGAGCGACCAAACTCTATAGCGATTTGGCTTTCTGACGATCCGGAACTGAATGACCAATCAAAGGGTAAAATCGAGGCTTATGCTGATAGGATTCCATTTGGCCAATGTGTGACAATTAAGGATCCCGATTTTGATCAACCCGTTTTAGATGATGGGAAGATCTATTTTCTTAATACACAAAAGCTCTCCACTTCTTCCAATTTAACGAAATGTTCTGACACCCGTCAGAATACCATCTGGGAAACTCTTCGAAATACAATTGAACAGAAAGGAGATCGCTTGTATTTTATTATAGACGAAGCGCATCGCGGAGCAAAAAGTCCTAATGAGGCTGGCAAGGCAACCACCATTATGCAAAAGTTTATATTTGGTGATCCTGAGGTTGGACTTCCTCCTATGCCTGTTGTCTTAGGTATGAGCGCGACTGTTAACAGGTTTAATCAACTTGTGTCAGGCACAACTTCTACAATTAGGCATCACGCTGTAAGTGCTGATGAAGTGCGTAGATCAGGTCTCCTTAAAGACAAAATTACCATAGCCTATCCAGAAGAACAAGTGGCCAATAAAGACATGGCAGTTCTTCAAGCAGCCACAGATGAGTGGATCGACAAATGCAATCACTGGTTTCAGTATTGCCAAGAACAGCATTATTCTCATGTAAACCCTATAATGCTGGTGCAAGTTGAGAATGGAAGTGGGAACAATATAACGAATACAGATATTGCTGACTGCATTACAAAAATAGAATCACGATACGGTAAGAAATTTAAGGACGGTGAAATCGTCCATGCTTTCGGGAATCCCAAATCGGCGGTTACTTTCGGGCAATATACTCTGCCATATATTGAACCGTCTCGTATATCAGAATCGCAAAACGTTAAGATTGTATTTTTCAAAGATACTCTTAGCACTGGATGGGATTGCCCGCGAGCAGAAGCGATGATGTCATTCCGTAGGGCAAATGATTCAACTTATATTGCCCAACTGTTAGGAAGAATGATACGCACTCCTAAGCAAATGCGTATTCAAGTGGATGAAACATTGAATGAGGTCAAATTGTTCCTTCCGCATTTTAATCAATCTACAGTTGATGAAATTGTCAAAAGTCTAAAAGAGATAGAGGGAGGCGATTTACCCACAGAAGTGACTGGTGCCGGGATATCAAACAATACAGTTCAAGTTCTATCAGCCACATCCAGTACCTCATGCCTTGGCCGATTGAGCGGTAATGCTGTGCCATCATTCGCTGTGACAACCGCAAATACGATCCCTGTTTCTGGGGGTACCAATCCCGAGACTACTACTTCATCCATTCCGACCAACTCAGATACCTCAGAAACAGGAGAAACTTCAAGCAATATTGATGAATCTTCCGCAATAAGCACTAATGCCGGTTCCCCTACGGTTGCACAAAATGGATCAAATATAAGTTCCTCAGTAGCCACTTCCGCATCAACGAGAGAGACGTCATCAAACGGTGCGTCATCCTCTCATACTTTGTATAGCCGATCTGATATTTTAGATTTTATCAATCATCAGGGTTATAAAAATTATTTTGTACGCACTGTCAAAGTAAACGATTATCTTAAATCGCTATTCAAACTTGCTCGTTTGATTACTAATACAGGTATCGATATGCAAGTATGGAATAGAGAAAAGGAAGCTGCTGCAACTCGAATTAAGAATTATATCGATTCCTTGAAGGCTGAGGGTGCCTATGATTCATCTGTGAAAAAAGTAATGGAGTTCCGAATGCGTCAAAACGTATTTGATTCCTTTGGGGATAGTTTGGACAACCATATTAGCCAGTCACTGTTCTCCACCACAGATTCAGACATAGACCGGCAGTTGGATTTAAGCAATTCCCAACTCGGAAGCGAGGGCATACCGTATACCTACGGGCAATTATATGGCGATCCGGATGATGACATGGTTTACAAGATAGATGTTATTATATATGCAGGTCAAACGGCTAACCGAGAGGCTCTTCAAGAATGGGCGAAAGAAGAATTCCATCGCCTTCAAGATACATATCGAAGGCAATTCATAAATGCCGCCCCCAATATCCGCGAAGAATATGAGCGTATCGTCAAGGATGGCGATGCTGTGAGTGAATATCCTTTAAATCTACCCGCAACTATAGAGTTAAAGAAAGATGAAGATGGCATTGTATATACAGACCATTTATATGCTGATGCCGAGGGAAAAGCGCAAATTAAATTGAATAGCTGGGAACAGCCTGTGCTTAAAGCAGAACAAGCGAATCCTGATTTTGTATGTTGGTTGCGAAATCTTGACCGCAAGCCATGGTCTCTTACAATACCGTATACATTAAACAATGATGTAAAGCCAATGTATCCTGATTTTCTGATAGTACGGAAGTCAGGTGACGATCTAGTCGTTGATATTCTGGAGCCCCATAACCAATCTTTAGCTGACAATCTTGCTAAAAGCTTATGCTGCGACAGAGCAGAAAATGGGACGTATACAACTCATTCGAGTTACCGATGGCATTGGTGGTACAAAAAAAATTCATCGGTTGGACTTAACAAATTCATTAGTTCGAGACAAGGTGCTTCACTGCAATTCAAACGATGAGCTTACCAGCTTGTTTGCTCAATATAGCTTCGGTTGACGGCGTGGAAGTCAGATATATGGATAACGGGCAGATTATACTTTTTCAGACGCAAGGCGGTGAGACGAAGATTGAGGTTCGGCTCTCCAATGAAACTGTTTGGCTTACGGCTGACCAAATGGCTGAGTTGTTTCAGCGCGACCGCTCAACCATACAACGACATATCAAAAGAATCTACGATGAAGGAGAATTAACCGCCGATTCAACTTGTGCATTTTTTGCACAGGTTCAAACGGAAGGGAAACGACAGGTTGAGCGTAAGATTCCCATTTATAACCTTGACATGATTATCAGCGTGGGGTATCGCGTCAACTCCCATCGTGGCGTGCAGTTCCGCCAGTGGGCTACGCAGGTCCTGAAAGAGTATATGATTAAGGGGTTCGTTCTGAATGATGATTTGCTCAAAAATGCCGGACAGGGAAATTATTTCGACGAGCTGTTGGCTCGAATCCGCGACATCCGCAGTTCTGAGAAAGTGTTCTACCGTAAGGTGCTGGAGATTTATGCCCTCAGCATCGACTATGACCCTCGCACCTCCATCACCCAACAGTTCTTCAAGACTGTGCAGAACAAGATGCACTTTGCCGCCCACGGGCATACAGCCGCAGAAGTTATCTATGACCGTGCCAATGCCGAAAACGATTTCATGGGGCTGACAACATGGCGAGGAGCAATGCCAACTAAACATGAGGCAGAAATTGCCAAGAATTATCTTTCGGAGGAAGAGGTCGATATGCTGAATCGTATTGTCAACCTCTATCTTGACTTTGCCGAGCTTCAAGCCAAGAGCCACCTCCCGATGTATATGAAAGACTGGATTCAGAAACTCGACGATTTCCTGAAGTTGTCGGGTAAAGAATTGCTGAATCATGCCGGAAGCGTCTCAGCCGAGGTTGCCAAACTCAAAGCCAATGAGGAATACGACAAATTCCGCGAGCGCACCCAATACCAGCTATCTCCAGTCGAAATCCACTTTCTCGAGGCCTTCGAAGCCGAAAGAAAGCGACTCGGTGGCAAAGAATCATAATCGACTACAACATGCTATCACGCATCCGTGTTGACAGAATGTTGACGCAACTTTTAAATTTGCAGACAATTTGCAGACAATTTTGAGAAAAGAAATAAGCCAAATTGCTGTGGATTAGCAATTTGGCTTATTTTATTGGTGATCCGCCTGGGGCTCGAACCCAGGACCCCAACATTAAAAGTGTTGTGCTCTACCAGCTGAGCTAGCGAATCTCCGTTGGACTTCTGAGGGGTGATGTTCCTCCCAAAAAGCTCTGCAAAGTTAAGCTGTTTTGATGACTTATGCAAATATTTTGGCTTAATTTTTCCGCTTATGTGTATTTTATCGGATTCGTTGGACTATATTCTGGACCTTTCACGAAATATTGCCATAAGGGGAGATATGATGATGAATAAAATGCTGGATTACGGCATACTGCAAAAAGCTACATTCGATATACGTTGGCATTGCGGAGCAGTTCTTTAAGTTTGGTTTCAAGATTGCTCATAAGTGCGAATATGAGGTCTATCTCACGGGTGGTTATTGTCGGCAATCCTGGCTGCGAGTGTGACCCTTGGTGGAGTATGACCTTTTGATACAGTTTCATGGTCTTAAGCATCTCGCGTATGGGCTTGAGTTCGTCTGAACGGTCATATTGGTCAATAATGGACTGTATTCTTCCAGCCAATCTCTTTGGTTGGCATCGGCGGCTGGTCTCCTGTATCCGCTTTACGAGTTCGTCAGCTCGGTTGACATTGTTTCCGCTGACATTGATGTATACAGGTGTGTCAGAGAGCAGCCGTGTCAGCAAATCCTTTGTCTCGGAGTGTGCATCCATTAGGGTGAGCTTTGCAAATTCGGAAATCATATTTTCAAATTTGCGTCTCAGTCTGTTGGCTATGATGTTGATATCTGAAGGGTCGTTGTCATAGTCGCTCTTTATTTTGCTGATGGGGTCGTCGTGATTATGATCATATCGTCGGCATATGAGTCCATGACAACAGATATTGGCGAATACCCACTTTGAATCTGCCGCATAATCATTTGCCATATAAGCTATCAGATTGAAGAAACTCACATTATGGGTCATAAGTATAATCTGGAACTTTTTGAAGTTATCCAGAATGAATTTTACCAGGCATATGCGGTTGCTTGTATCAATGCTTGTGACGAAATCGTCAAGCACGAGCAACGGACGTTTGCCAGCCGAACCATCGGCTGCATTGACAGCATATGCCAGAAAGCATAAGAGCTTTACAAGTCTGATTTTTGATTCGTTGAAATATGCTGTCAGTCCTGTCACAAAACGCAAATTCCGTTGCGTGTCCTCTATTATGATGTGATTGCCGTCGTCAGGGGAGAGGCTTATGCTGACATCTTCCTGGAAACATTCATGCATGACCATGTTCACGGTATAAACAATATCGTCAGCAATAGACTGCCACTGCGGCAGACTGGAGCCATGTACGGTATATACGTTGATAAGCCCGTCTAAAGTTATTTCATCGTATCTTGCGAGAGATTTCCCTTCCAGCATGAATACCTGCTCTGTGTTAGAGGCGGCTGTGTCAATCGGAACGGAATCTATTTCAATCTTAAAACGGTCTGCACCATGCCGACATTTGAATGAATCAAGCCAATTGGATATGGCTGTATCACGCTCTGCCTGTATCGCGTTTCTCGGAATCGTGTCATTTATCAAATCCTGCCCGAAATAATAAAGACGGATGGCTTCAAATATAGATGTCTTGCCGCTGCCGTTGTCTCCGTATATGGCAAGATTGATATTGCCGGGCATTTCAAAGTCAATTTCTTGCGATATGCCTTTGAAGTCTGATATTTTAAGACTGTTCATGCGTATTTACAACCTGTGAAGAATTCTGTAAGGACCGTGCATATCTGCTCCAATCGATTTTGGAAGAAATCTTCGGTCGGATAGTGGGACGGCAGTAAATTTCTGATGCCTGGAACTGCAGACCGGTTTAGCATGGCGTAACGTTCGGCATATGGAAGCACTCGCTTAGGGATATCAGTCACCATATAGTTGGTTATGTCACTAAGCGAACTGATTGGCAGCCTTGTATTTTCAGCATCAGTGTCGCAGCTTTTGATGATACGGTCGACGTTAATATCCTGCAAAGCATCCTGCTCGGGATTCTCAAGATAGAAAGCAAGCAATATCAGACCGGTCTTAAGACGGCGTGGATTCTTAAGAAGAGGCTGGAGGTTGAAATCGCCTGGTTCTACAAAATAGTCTTGGATATATTCCCCCCTCATAATTTTTGATATGATGGAATATATCTCATATTTGATTGTAGTTGTCGATCCGCTGATATAGCAGAACCGCACTAACTTCTCGATGAACTCCTGGAGCTTGTCCTGATGGTCATTGATGTCTGATATATTCTTATACACATATGTGATCAGCGCATACCATGGATACTGGTTGGTATATGCTTTGAGTATTTGCAGCCATGCTCCGAGTCTTGTCGGCTGCTGCCGATAGTATTCCAGCAGAGATATCGTGTCGATAATTCTTGCGAGGTCAGCAAGTATTTCGGTATGCCTTGCAATTTTCAGCGGCGAAATATCTTCACGGGTATAAAAATCTCTGAGCCTTTTCTCATTGGAAGTGATGGAATGCTGGCCTCTAATTATATGCGAGTAATATCTGAAAATATCATCCAGACGTAATCCCAGTTCGGTGGTCGATGCCACCAGTTCATGCCACTGGTTTATCATCTGCTGCTGGCTGCCTTCGTGCTTTGCCATGTTGTAGAGCTTGGCTTTGAATATGTCCGCATCTTCAAGGTCAAGACCACGGTTGTTGATGGTTTCAAATATGGTCAATGCTTTTGATTGAGCATCCTCCGATGTCTCACCAGAGAGTTCTATAGGCAATAAGTATAATGATTGTATGCAGTATCTCCAGAAACTGTTTTTTTCCTCTTCCGACAGGCGAGAGATATATGCCTCCAACCATTCGTACAGTTTTTGCGCATTGCGATACAACCGACCCTCTGGAGCTGCCATGATAAAGTCCCGTTCCTCCCAGACCATTATGTCTTTGAGTTGCTCGTTATCTGTCGCTTCATATATCTGTGATTCTATTTTGGGCAGTTTTTGATCGCTTTCCCAAGATTCTATTTCAATCATGGATTTCAATCTCGGCACAGTCGGCAACATTACTGACAGCGCTTTGAGCATGAGCCAAAGCGTCACCATACGCTGCTGTCCATCTATGATTTCAAGAATACTTTTGTCTGTACGGCTTTTAGCCAGAATGATATTGCCTAAAAAGTAATCCTCGCCGTTTTCAAATGCATTCGTAATATCGTAATACAGCTGCAACAGCTGCTCTTCAGTCCAGGAATAAGGACGTTGAAACGTAGGTATTATGTACTTGTCATCATTGATAAACAATGATTTAAGGTCTTTTTGTTCGGCTGAAAGTGAAAGGGCCATCGTCAGAATGGTATAAAAATGTACGTTTGGATTACAAAGTTACTACAAAAAAGTGGAATACGGAAGAATGAAGTAATAGAATTGATTTACAGAGGTTTCATTTAAGCTGCCGATTCTCTCCAACGCCACCACAATCCTTGCAAAAGCCAAATCAAGACGTCGCTACGTTACTTGTTCGTAACCACACCATATAAGTGACGAAATGGGTAAGAATGGTAAAACAAGACATTGTGATATAGTGAGTTACTGACAACTCACGCAATAAATCCGGTTACGGAAAAAGATTGCGCCGTTCCTCCGTGTTTTGCGTACCGACGAAGGATTCTTCACCGACTAATTTTGAACCTAAAAAAATTAAGGACGATGAAGAGTACATTTTCAGTTATCTACTACCTCAAACGTCAGGTAGTGAAAAAGGACGGGACAGTACCCGTCATGGGACGTATCACGGTGGACGGAAGCCAAACACAGTTCAGCTGCAAACTGACCGTCGATCCCAAGCTGTGGGACACCAAAGGAGGACGTGTCACGGGCAGAAGCACGGCTGCACTCGAAACGAACCGTATGCTCGACAAGATGCGCGTACGCATCAACAAGCACTATCAGGAAATCATGGAGCGTGACAACTTCGTCACTGCGGAAAAGGTGAAAAACGCCTTTCTCGGACTGGAACACCGCTACCACACGCTGTTGCAGGTGTTCCGGCAACACAACGAGGACTATGCCAAGCAGGTGGAGGCAGGCATGAAAGCCAAAGGCACGTTTAACAAGTACAAGATCGTTTACAAGCACCTGCAAGAGTTTCTCACCATCCGCTACCATGTGAAGGACATTGCCCTGAAAGAGCTTACACCCGCTTTCATTTCCGATTTTGAAATGTTCCTGCGCACGGACAAACACTGCTGCACCAATACCGTGTGGCTGTATGTCTGCCCGCTTCGGACGATGGTGTTCATCGCCATCAACAATGAGTGGCTCACGCGCGACCCGTTCCGTGAGTATGAAATCAAGAAGGAGGAAACGACCCGCAGCTTTCTGACGAAAGATGAAATCCGCCTGCTGATGGAAGGCAAGCTGAAGAATGCGAAGCAAGAACTGTATCGTGATTTATACCTATTCTGCGCCTTCACGGGCTTGTCGTTCGCCGATATGCGCAACCTGACGGAAGAGAATATCCGCACCTACTTTGATGAACACGAGTGGATAAACATCAACCGCCAGAAGACGGGTGTGGTGTCCAACATCCGTATGCTCGACATAGCGAAGCGCATCATCGACAAATACCGTGGGCTGTGCGGGGACGGCAGGATATTCCCCGTACCCCACTATAACACGTGCCTTGCCGGAATCCGGACCGTCGCCAAGCGTTGCGGTATCACCAAGCATATTACATGGCATCAAAGCCGCCATACGGCCGCCACGACGGTGTTCCTCTCCAACGGCGTACCTATCGAAACGGTCAGTTCCATGCTGGGACACAAGAGCATAAAGACAACGCAGATATACGCGAAAATAACCAAAGAGAAGCTCAATCAAGACATGGAGAACCTTGCCGCGAGATTGAACCAAATCGAGGAATTTGCAGGTTGTACCATCTAAAACAGAGAAGCCATGAAACGTGACATAATCATCATTGAGGACAAGGCGGTCAGCGTAACCGGTAACGATGTATGGATGACCGCCGGAGAAATCGCCGGACTGTTCCACACAGGTGTCCCGGCAGTGAACGCCGCCATTAAAGCCATCCTCAAAGCGGACGTGTTGAGTGACTACGAGGTATGCCGCTACATTCAACTTGAAAACGGTCTGTATGCGGATGTTTACTCGCTTGAGATCATCATCCCCGTCGCTTTCAGATTGAACACCTACTGCACGCACGTGTTCCGCACGTGGCTGGTGTGTAAAGCTCTCTCGAAAGAAAAGCGACAGGCATACGTGATGTTCATACAGAACGGGAAAGCCGGGTATTGCTGAACACGCATACGTGCCAACAAAAAGGAAACGGACAGCCTAATTTGAGTTGTCCGTTTCCTTTTTGTTCGTTTTCATGCTTCCTTTATTCTATTGGCTTGCGGTAATTCGCCTCCAGCAGTTCACGCAATCCCGATTCGGGGTAAAGCACTTTTCCTCCTAAAAGGATGAAGGGCAACACCCTGTTGTTGCGGTATTCCTGCAAGGTACGGCGGCTCACACGGAGCAACTCCGCCACCTCCCTGTCCGTCAGGTAACGTTCCCCGTCCAGCGGCGGACGGTAGTTTTCCAAAAATGCGGAGAGCCATTTAGAGCCTTTGCGCATATTCTGCACCACGGTGGCAAGCGGCTCGTCCTCCAGTGTAAAAACATTGTTGTTCTCGTTCATCATGACTTTGGATTCAGTGGGTGAATAACAAGATTATCTGCCGCCGGGATAGAGCGTACCGATAAGCGGAATCAGCCTCTTGACTTCTTCCTGCTTGTAATAGAACCTGCGGTTTATCTGCGAGTAGCCGATAAGCCGTTTGTCGCGTAACGTCTGCAACGTGCGCGGGCTGATTCTCAACTGCCCGCAGACTTCCTCGCCCGTGAGCCATCTTTCCAGCCGCCCTCCGTCGTTCTTGCGCTTCAGGGCGGCAACCTTCTCCGAGAGGGCATTGAAGGACGCCAACATCATCTCGAAGGTCTTTTTCTCGATAGATACAATTTCCATATTCAAAACATTTCTGGTTTGCCGCAAAGGTAACGCCATCCTCATGAACGCATATCGTTTCCCACTGAAAGGCTGTATGTTGCGCCATCTGTCCGGGTTACGGAGCCATTTCCGATAAAAATCTTACGTGAGACACGTAGTGAGCTGTTAAAGCCCCTTTTGTTTATTGCCGAATTTTGCCGCAGAAACCAAAAGAAAGGACTGAATATGAAAGTAATAACGATGGAAAGTTCCGTCTTCACCGCATTGACGGAACAGATAGCCGAGATAGCGGCACACGTGCGTGCCGTTTCCGGCGAAAGAAAGGAAAAATCCGCAGACAGGTTGCTCACCACCCGTGAGGCGGCGCACCTGCTGAATGTGAGTACCCGCACCCTCCAGCGTATGCGCAGCGAGCATCGCATCGGCTATGTGGTGCTGCGCGGCAAGTGCCGCTACCGCCAGTCTGAAATCGACCGCCTGCTTGCGGACTGCACCGTCATGGAAGACGCGGCGACACCGACGGAAATGAAACGCAACCATACGCTGCGCACGGGAGGCGGCAAACCCAAAGGAAGGAGGACGTGACGTATGGAACTGCTTACCCGAAACAATTTCGAGAGCTGGATGCAGAAACTGGTTGAACGGCTCGACCGTCAGGACGAACTGCTGCTCTCCTTGCAACCGTCCGGCAAAACCCCAAACCCGATGGAACGTATCAGGATGTTCGACAACCAAGACCTCTGTATGCTGCTCCAGATCAGCAAGCGCACCCTACAACGCTACCGCAGCATCGGCGCGTTGCCGTATAAGACGCTCGGCAAAAAGACCTATTACAGCGAGGAGGACGTGCTGACGTTCCTTTCCGGACACGTAAAGGACTTCAAAAAAGAAGATATAGCCTTCTACAAGGCTCGTATCCATAATTTCTTTCAAAAATAACCCATTAAAACATTTTTCAAATGGCAAAGAAAAAAAGTGAAAAGGACGTGCTGATAGTCCGTGACGAGAAGACGGGCGAAATCAGCGTGGTAGCCGGGCTGGATGCCGATGGTTCCCCCAAGCGTACCCCCGCGAAAGCGGAGAACGCGCAGAGTTTCCTGCAATTCGACCGCCACGGCGATGTGCTGGACAACTTCTTCAAAAACTTCTTCCGGCAGTGCAAGGAACCCAGCCGCTTCGGTTTCTACCGTGTCGCGGCAGACCAAGCCGACAAACTGATGGAGGTGATGAAAGACCTGCTGAAAGACCCCGAAGCCAACAAGGAACTGCTTGCGCCCCACAAGGTGGACACTTCCGGCTACGAAAAGCAGGTGAAGGAAGAACAGACCGCCGAAAAGACGGAGCAGACGGAACAAAAGCAGGAAGAGCAGCCCAAAGAAAAACAAGAACAGGAAGAAATGGAAAAGAAGCAGGAACAGAATCAGGAAAGCCCGCAACAACAGGCACAGGGCAGACGGGGCTACCAGCCCATCGACGAGAGCAAAATCAACTGGCAGGAGTTGGAAGAGAAATGGGGCGTGAAACGTGACGACCTTGAAAAGTCCGGTGACCTTCAGAAGATGCTCAACTACGGCAAATCCGACTTGGTAAAGGTGTCGCCCAAGTTTGGCGGCGAGGCTTTTGAACTGGACGCCCGCCTTTCCTTTAAGAAAGACGGTGAAGGCAATGTCAGCCTCGTGCCGCACTTCATCCGCAAGGAGCAGAAACTCGACGAGTACAAGGAACACAAGTTTTCGGACGAAGACCGTAAGAACCTGCGCGAAACGGGCAACCTCGGCAGGGTCGTGGACCTCGTGGACAAGGAAACGGGTGAAGTCACCCCCTCCTTCATCAGCATCGACCGCAAGACGAATGAAATCACGGACATCGCGGCAAGCAGGGTGCGCATTCCGGAGCGCATCGGCAAGACGGAAATCACCAAGCAGGAGCAGGATATGCTCCGCGCCGGACTGCCCGTGCGCGACAAGTTGGTGGAGCGCAAGGACGGCAGGAAGTTCGTCACCACCCTGCAAGTGAACGTGGAGCAGCGCGGTGTGGAGTTCGTACCGGGAACGGGCAGGTCGCCCCGTACCGCACAGAAGCAGGAAGCCAAGAGCGACACCTCGCAGAACCAGACGCACAGCGGAGAAAATGCCGCCAATACCACGAAGGAACGCCGCAACACATGGACGAACGAGGACGGCAGCATCCGCCCCATCAGCAAATGGAGCGGAGTGAACTTCACCGAACAGCAGAAAGCTGACTATGTGGCGGGCAAGACCATCAAATTAGAGAACGTGACCGACAAGCAGGGTTTCCACGCCACCATGTACCTCAAGTTCAACCCGGAGAAGGGCCGCCCGTACCGCTACGACACGAACCCCGACAACGCCCAGCAGGTAGCCCCGTCCAACGAGAGCCGCACGCAGGTGGCGGTGAACAACGAGGGCAAGACCAACGAGGCGACAAAGGAACTGAAAGAGCCGTTGCAGAAGGGACAGACCGCCCCGAAGAACGAGAACCAGCAACGGCAGCAGGACAAGCCGAAGAAGAACAACAAGGGCATGAAGATGTAAATCCGTGTCCGCCACTAAATCCAAAATAAAATCCAGAGTATCAACTAAAAAAGAAAGAAAATGAAGACAATCATTGCAGAGAAGCCATCCGTGGCACGCGAAATCGCCCGCATCGTGGGCGCGACAAAGAGAGAGGAAGGATATTTCGAGGGATACGGCTATTTCGTTACATGGGCATTCGGACACCTCGTCCAGCTCGCCATGCCCGATGGCTACGGTGTGCGCGGATTCGTCCGTGACAACCTCCCGATTATCCCCGACACCTTCACGCTCGTCCCCCGTCAGGTCAGGACGGAGAAGGGCTACAAGCCCGACAGCGGAGTGGTGTCGCAGATAAAGGTCATCAAAAAACTGTTCGACGCAAGCGAACAGATTATCGTGGCGACCGATGCCGGGCGCGAGGGTGAGCTGATTTTCCGATACCTCTACCATTACACGGGATGCACCACCCCTTTCGTGCGGCTGTGGATAAGCTCGCTCACCGACAAGGCTATCCGCGAGGGGTTGCGCAACCTCGAAGACGGCGGCAAGTATGACAATCTCTATCTCGCCGCCAAAGCGCGGAGTGAATCGGACTGGCTCGTGGGCATCAACGGCACTCAGGCGTTATCCATCGCCGCCGGACACGGCACATACTCTGTCGGACGGGTGCAGACCCCCACATTGGCGATGGTGTGTGAACGCTACTGGGAGAACCGCCGCTTCACGCCCGAAGCCTTCTGGCAACTGCATATCGCCGTTGACGGCATAAATGAAGAAACCGTCAAGTTCTCATCCTCCGAAAAATGGAAGGCAAAAGAGCCTGCTATGGAACTGTATAATAAGGTAAAGGCGGCAGGCTTCGCCACCGTCACGAAAGCCGAACGCAAGGAGAAGACAGAGGAAACTCCGCTTCTGTACGACCTGACCACGCTCCAGAAAGAAGCCAACGCCAAACACGGCTTCACGGCGGAACAGACGCTTGAAATCGCGCAGAAACTCTACGAGAAGAAGCTGATAACCTATCCGAGAACGGGAAGCCGCTACATTCCCGAAGACGTGTTCGCCGAAATTCCCAAGTTGCTTTCATTTATCGGCACGTTGCCCGAATGGGAAGGCAAGGTGCGGGCGAAAGCCGTGCCTACACGCCGCAGCGTGGACGGCGGCAAGGTGACGGACCACCATGCCCTGCTCGTCACGGGAGAAAAGCCGCTCTTCCTCTCCAAAGAGGACAGCACCGTCTATCAGATGATTGCCGGGCGCATGATTGAGGCATTCTCCGAAAAATGCGTCAAGGACGTGACCAACGTCACGGCGGAATGTGCCGGAGTGGAGTTCGCCGTGAAAGGCAGTGTCATCAGGCAAGCCGGATGGCGTGCCGTCTATGGCGAGGAAAACAAGGATGAAACCACCATCCCCGGCTGGCAGGAAGGCGACACGCTGACACTGAAAGGCTCGTCCATCACTGAGGGAAAAACCAAACCCAAGCCGCTGCATACCGAAGCCACCCTGTTGTCGGCGATGGAAACGGCTGGCAAGGAAATCGAGGACGACGCACTGCGGCAGGCGATGAAGGACTGCGGCATCGGCACTCCCGCCACACGCGCCTCCATCATCGAAACACTCTTCAAGCGCGGTTACATGGAACGCTGCAAGAAGTCGCTCGTGCCTACCGAAAAGGGGCTTGCCCTCAACTCCGTCGTCAAGACGATGCGCATCGCCGATGTAGCCATGACGGGCGAATGGGAGAAGGAACTGGCACGCATCGAGCGCGGGGAACTGTCCGCCGACACCTTCCGCAAGGAGATAGAGGCGTACACACGGGAAATCACCTCCGAACTGCTCTCGTGCGACAAACTCTTCGGCAGCCGTGACTCCGGCTG